>TARA_R110002012_G_scaffold56538_3_pt1 | contig 43093 bp, 51 predicted proteins | sample TARA_R110002012 | Tara Oceans TARA_R110002012 (sample SAMEA4396515) | marine metagenome | biome: Westerlies Biome; feature: [DCM] deep chlorophyll maximum layer (ENVO:01000326); material: water (ENVO:00002006), including particulate matter (ENVO:01000060) such as... | depth 40 m
TCTAAACAAATCATCCAGCGGTTCTGGTCCTGAACTCCTACCACCAAAAGTCTTGAGTCTTTCACCAGCAGGACGAACCTTACTCAAATCCCATTGTGGTATTTGACCACCAATAAGTAACGATGTAAGTTCCTTATATGCTTTCGCCCAACCTAACTTACTATCTTGCACCACGATTGTTGTGTCACTGTCTTCAAATTCTTCAGCAATTGTTGCCAACTTACTTAAGAAATCTCTCTCAACACTAAAACCAACACCAGTACCACACATAAGAATATAGAGAATTTCATCAAAAGAACGAACTCGTCCAGCACTTACATATGCACAGTTATATCCTGCAACATGGTCACGCTTCAATGCTTCTCCTGCTGTCATAAGAGAACGCATAGACGGCATGACATCTTGTGAAATGATAGAAGATTCTAATTCTTCTCTTTCTTTCTTAGATACTTTATAGTTTTCATTTTCGCTAAGATGTTCTGTAAAAAAGTTAAAGTAACGAGAGACTGTTTCTTCCCAAGTTTCTCGTCTTCCTTTTTCATCCAACCAGCGAGAATATCTACTTAGGTGAATAAAATCTTGATATGGAGTCGGTAATGCCATTCATCACGCCTTTCTTAATAATAAAAGATCACTTTTTATTTAGGTTAATTTGTCAGTTCTTTCCATGAAACTGGAAACAATGGTTCAATAATTTTTCCGATTGCATCAGCATATTGTTGAATTTCCCACTGTGCATGATCATCGCTTCTTTGTTTATAAAATCTAGCATAAGCAGCAAGAGAACCTGTCCAATACCATTCGGTATACATTGCTTGTGGAAGACAGAATCTTGCTTGTTCTGGTGCGACATTAGAAGCACACAGATCTTCATATACTTTTTCTGCTTTCTTCATTAAATGATTATATGATTCATATAAAGGATGTGTTGCAAATCCACCAGAGGTATCTCCTTCACCTGTACATTCTAATACACCATCACTACCTTGTTTCATGGATTTATCTGGTCTTTTACGAAATGTGGGATAGTAAAACTCTGGAGGATTATCAACATACCTACGACTGACTTCATTCTCTACGAATCCTTGTTTGTGTTTAAAGAATTGTGTTCGAATAGAAATAGGTGCTTTAATTCGTAGAGTAATTTGTGGATGTGCAAATGGCGTCCAATGATTATGTTTTGCAAGGTAACGAATTAGTTTTTCATCTTTATCTTCAAAATTTTCCTTGTGGTTTGAAAATGAAACCCTAGCAGAATTAACAACGGTTAAATCATTTCCCATGTGTTCAATAAGTTCCACAATTCCTTTATCTAAAACTTCAAAGTTTACCATGACTACTCGATGCCTTTCTGTTCTTGTCTGGTTCAAAATCTTTACCATCATTTAACTCTTCTTTATAATATTCACGAATTGTATCCCAATCCATTCCTCTGGGACTTCCCCACATCCAAGCATATTGTAATATACCTTCAATTGCTGTTTTTACCTTTTCTTTTTTCATATTCTTCTCCATTCATGAAACCTTACTCTGGCTTCTAAACCACTAAAGGTATTATCGTCTATAATTTTTTGTATTCTGCGAGTTGACATATTATACGCCATGTCATTAATATCTTTTTCTTTTATGTTATCAGGCCAGATACAAACGTCTCTTCCTAGTTCAATTAGTTTTTCAATGTAAGCACAAATCTGTCGGTTTCGTGGTTCATTATCAAGTATGTAAGTCATTTCAGAATTATCAAATCGAAGTGGGATTTCCTTCAATGCTCCTGCACCTACCATAGCAACAGAATTTTGTAAAAATAAACTATCAATGGGGCCTTCAACTACATAAATTCTTTTCTTTGGATCTGCTCTCCAAAGACCATACCACAATCTATCAATACTTTTGTCTCCCTTTACCGTAATATACTTCGCAGTTGTTCTTGCTTCTGATTCATCTTTCATATTTAATGCACGACCCTGACAGGCAACAACATCACCGTGACTATTAAAGAAAGGAATCACCAGTCTTTCTTCTTTTCCAATAAAACAACTTGGATCTAGATTCTGAACAAAATTACCGAAATCATCTGTGTAATATAGAAGTTTCCAATATTGTTTTGGAATCAGCCTCATATTGGCAAATTTTACAGCAATATGATCATCTGGTAAATCATTAAGACACTTCAACAAATTTAAAAGTTTATCTTTTCTCTTGAAGACTGGTTGTTTCTCTAAAAATCCGAACAATTCTTTTTCCCTTTTTGATTTGTCGTTTGATCCATTTTTATCCCTATATTCTTCGAGTGAATATTCTTTACATAAAGAAGGAGAGATGTCCTTCAAGAAATTATATAGGTTGTGTCCTACACCGCAGTTGTGACATTTATAGAAAAAATTGTTCTTCTTAACAAAAAAATAACCTCTGCATTTATTTCTGTTCTTCTCTGAATCTCCGCATATAGGACAACGACAGTTTGCTAGAGTATCCTTTTTCCAAGCAAACTTTTCCAGTTGTCCCGAAATCATGTTTATAAATTTTCTGTCTATATACAATGACATCAAATACTCCAATCAACAAATTTCTCTTTACTTGGTTTCTTGAATTTTTCATCAAACCGTTTTCCATCAAACCCAACTCCTATTTTCTCATCTTCTGTTTGGTTTGATTCTATCAAATTCTGATCTTCCGTTTTAATGTCTGTTAGTTTCATTTTTGCTCTATTGATTTCTAATAAAAACTTTCTATTAATAGCAGTATCATTATAACGATTCTTTAGTTGCTTTACCATAACTTGATTGTTTTCGTCTAGATCTTCTGTGCTTATCAAAGCAAACATAAAATCAGCAGTTGCGGGAAGACCAAATGACTCTGATGTATCTTCTAGACCAAAATCACTGCTAGAATAACCAGTTCTGTTAACTTGAGTTGCACTGAAGATCGGTACATCTCTCTCAACTGCTAGACCTCTCAACTCTTCTGCAATGGATTTAATAAATGTATATGAATTTACATTTGATCCTTGCTTCATTCTAGACGAAGCACAAATATTCAAATAATCAATAAAGATAATGTCGGGTTTAAATTTCTTCTTCAACTGAAGTTCATCCAGTAAAACTCTAAAGTGATTACAACTTGCTGTTGCAGTCGGGTATTCCTTAACTATAAGTTTTCCACTGACTCCTTTAGTTGCTGACTCAATCTTCTGTTGATACATTTTATAAGGCAAGTCTCGTAAATTATCCAGAGTAATATCCATGATGTTTGCATCAATGCGTTCTGCAATACGTTCTTCCGCCATCTCACATGTAATGTATAAAACATTATAGTTTTGAAGAAGACAGTTTGCTGCATGGTGACACATAAACAAAGACTTACCCACACCAGTTCCTGCCATAATTATGTTGAGTGTTTTTGATGGTGTTCCTCCGTTTGTGATCTTGTTCATAAAATCTAAATCAAACGGAATTTTGTTTTCAACTTGATGATAAAATTCATATCGTTCATCAGAATCTTCAATATAATCATGACCAATATGTGTGTCAAAAGAAACTGCTAGTGCATCCGAAAGAATGTCAGGTATCGCTGTGTTTGTTTTTGTGTCAGACTTACCATCAATAATATGAATAGATTCTAGGATTGCATTATATACTGATCTATCCTTGCAGAATTTTTCTGTTTCATCTACCAACCAATCGTAATTATCATCTGATTCTTTCTTCAATGAATCGACAAGACTAGACACATCAACAAATTCTTTTTCTGTTATACCATCCTTGGAATCTAAGGATATTTTTATTGTTTCTTTACTTGGTAAACTTTTATACTTTAATGTATGTGTTTTTATTTCTGAAAAAACTAATTTTTCAATTCTTGATTGAAAATATTCTTCTTGAATGTATGGGATAACCCTACGAGAATATTTTTCGTTGTGCATTAAATTACAAAGAATCAATTGTTCAGTCGTTGTCATTATCTGCCTCTGTTTTTTCTTCTTCTTCGGGAGTTGATCCATATTTGAATTCTTGTGAAACAACTTTCTCTAATTCCCACATGATTTCATCTGTAAAATACTTTTCTGGATCTTTATAAATTACCTTCTCATATGCTTTTCTTCCGTCTGGAAGTTCTATTCGAGTAGAGACTTTCTTAAAAATATTGTACTTTACTGCTAGATCGACCAATCCATAGTAAGGATTCAGTCCCTTCTCATAATCCAACATAACATCAACTATAGAATTTTCTTTTGTTAAACGAGACTTGTAAAGTTTACAATGAATCACATTACCTATGACATCTGTTCCTTCCTTGACCTTTCTTTTTGACAAATATACAACAGTACTCGCTGCATACTTAAGTCCAGATCCACCACCCATTTCCTTTTGTGGGAACATTGAACCAATTACATCATATGTGTGATTAGTCATGATCATAGGAATACCAGCAGCACCTAACTTCAAAGTGAGAGTTCTAAATGTCGCTTTGATTACTTGGGCGCGAGTCATGTCCTTGGTGGTTTTACCCTCTGCGGTGTCAGTCATTTCCTTTAGGGTAGAAAGCATACCAAGTGAATCGAGAACAATTAGCATTGGTTTCTTTTCTGCTTGAGGAAGTTCTTTATAATTATCTACAACCGAAATTGCTTGATGACGAAATTCTTCTACAGTTGCAACAGGAAAAACTGCAACTCGTTGTGAATCTACTCCACGCTCTTCGAACATTGTGGATGTTACTGCTTGCTCTGTGTCAAAATAAAGAACAACACCATCAGGGTTATCACGCAAAAATTTATGTACAACACCCAACGCAAAGTATGTCTTACCTGTTGCTGATTCCCCAGCCAAAGCAAGAATTTTATTATTAGCCATGCCCCCGTACAAACTGCCAGAAAGAAGAGCATTAAAAACAAAAGACCCTGTATCAATGAAAGCATCAACATCTCCTTCTACACCATCTGAGACAACACTCGCAAGATCATTCCCAGAACTTTTAATCATATCATAAATTAATTTTGACATTCAAATACCTTTCAGTTTTGTTAAAGTATACTTCAGGATTGAAATCCTGTCAATTGTTTCTTCGTAATCTTCTATTTTACTTTTCTTTTCTTTCATAATAATATTTGCTTTGTCTTGAGTTTCAATAACATCTTTTTCTATAAGTTGTTTTATGATTTTAATCTCTTCCATATTTAAATTTAATTTTTTATCAACATTCATATGAACAATCCTTCTAGTGTAGTTCTCTTTTCATGTGACCAACCTATAACATTTAAAATGTTTTTTAGTGGTTCAAGAAAAGATTTTTCAAACTGTGTTTTATAATCAATAAATTCTCCAAGAGAAAACTCATCTGGAATTTTATTCACAAAAGAAACCACATGATCCTGTCCCGCAAAACCACCCAGAGGATTTGGTTTTTTGAGATACAAGAACTTTATTTTATCTCCCTCATTTATATTTGGATACTTTTTCTCTAAATTATACTTCTTAAGATAGTGATTATAAATCAAAGCACCCTTGACTGCAATGGGTGTTGATTTTCTATAAACACTATTTTTGTCTCTGTATTTACTTAGTCCATTTACTCCACGGGGAAATGCAATTTCTTCTGGTTCATATGAATTAAATTTGTTATGAAAATCCTCTATAAATTTAATCACCGTTTCCTCATCTGTTGTGAGAATTAATTGAATTGCTTCTTTGAGTGAATCTCGAACAACCTGTGGAGTTGAACTTCGAGTCGTTTCAATACCCATAATTTTTTGCTTAGGTGGATCGTAGCGGACACCTTCGGAATCATGAACACGCATCATGTATCGTTTCTTTGCAGTCCATACTGCTTTGTCTGCAATACATTCCCGATCCATTATCATTTTGTTCTCATAAGCATTCATCATAGATGCAAGTTTATCATACTGCTTTTTGATGAAGGGAAGAATTATTTCTTCCGACGCTTTGTTGAGGAATTCAACCACCTCCGATTTGGGGCGACTCCCACATACTTTGTCCACAAGTAACCCAAGACGCAGATAGACAGAATCTGTATCAGATGCGACAACATAATCATAATCCTCCGTACCAACTGTTTTGTTTAGAAATTCATTTAGTTTATCCGCGATCCAACGAATGCTCAATTGTCCCGACAGAGTAATTGCTTCTGCCATGTCAACGTCGAAGTATCGAAACCATTCATTACCAATCGCACCATAAGCACTGTTCAACTGAATCTTTCGAACCAACTGAAAGTTGTTGTACTTTGCAATCTCGTTTTCAAGATTCTTTTCACCTGCTTGCTGTCTCTTCTGACACTCAATCATCTTCTTCTTGTACATCTTACGTTCTTTGTACAACTTCTCCATGAGTGCAGGAAGAAATCCCTGATGTTCTTTTGTGTAGCAAGTTCCGTTTGCGGCGACAGAATAATTATTATCCGCATGACCCTTGAGTGATTGTTTTACACGTTGTTGTTGTCCATGTCCTGTTAAAATGCTGTTCGGTGTAATTGTGTAATCTTTTTGTTGATCAATCATTGTCTCTGGACTGATGTTGTATTGCATAATCAAATGGGGATATAGACTGTTCAAGTCGAACGACACAACCCAATCGTGCATACCAGTTATAGGTTCTTTCACATATGCACCTGCATACTGCTCGTCTTTCTTACTTGATTTCTTGGGTGGAATTATAATATTGTGATCCATAAGATAGTGGTAGATAATACAATCCCATGTTCGAACTTGTCCAAACACATCCATTAGATTAACTTTTGCAGCATAAGCAAGAGATACTGCAAGTTCAAGCAGTTTCATCTTGTTTTCTAATTTATCAACAAGTTCTACATCGACCACATTGTATTCTATGAACTTTTGGAAATCTTTCTTGTAGAAGTCCGACATACTATCATATTCTTCATATGAAAGTTTTCTCTCACCCAATTCAACATAACAAATATGATCTAGTTTATATGACTCTTGGTTTACATATGTAAAGGTTTGATATAGTTCGTAGTAATCTAGTGTTGCTACCCCAACGATTTCATAAACCAATTGGGTTCTTCCCATCTTTGTAATTTCTCTTGTCTTTAATGTTTTCCACGGAGAAAGTTTCTTTGAAAATGCATCACCAAAGAGAGAATTCATTCTGTTGATCATATAAGGAATATCAAAAAATCTAATATTCCAACCAGTTACTACGTCGGGGTCAAGTGTTTCCCATAACTCAACAAAAGAAATTAACAACTCCTCTTCGTCTGAGAATTGAAAACAATTTGTATCTTCTTCCGTTATTTCAAATTCACCAAGACCCAACACATATTTAATTCCATTCATTTTAATGGTGATTGCAATTACTTTTTCTAATGGATTGTTTACATCAGGAAATCCATCTTCGCAAGTAGTTTCTATGTCGATCACTGCTACATTTAAAAGAGAAAAATCATAATCAACATCACCCCTATACTCATTTCCTATAAATTGATAGGTATAATCTGTGTTACCATATATCTCAAATCCATTAACACTTTTGTATTTGTTAATGAATGAACGACAGTCGTTTATTGAGCCTGGTTGTATAGGTTCAACAAAACGACCATCAAGTGTTCTGTAAGATGTCTTCTTATTTGAAGGAATGAAAAGAGTAGGATTGAATTCTATTTTTTCTTTTACTCTTTCACCATCTCTATACCCTCGTAGAAGAATATTGTTTCCTCTCATGGAAACATTGGTATAAAAATCAGTCATGTTTGTCTTTCAGAAATGCACTAAATAAAACCATATAATTAATTATATCTACAATCGCATCCTCATATCCCTCATTATCTACCTTCAATGTACCAGAGTCAGCAAAAGTAGATAGACGAGAAACCTTATCTACAACACGAACAAGAAACCCCTGTTCAGTTGAACAAACACCCATTGCTTCACATCTCTCAAAATTTGCAAATGGTGTGTCACCCTTTTCTCCTGCATAGTCATGATTTTTTTTCTTCATCAATTCTTTTGCTTGATTGCAAATTGTTCCATGATGTTTTAAAAGTTCTTCACGATTCATATCAAACTCCTGTGCTTCCAAAACCACCAACTCTTTCTGTGGTCTTTTCTGGGATGTTTCCTGTTTCCTCTAGTTCATAATCGTATGTTTTTATCAGTTCACCTTGAGCAATTCTATCACCATGATAAATACGAACCTCATCAGCACTTGCATTATACAACATGACGTATGTTTGATGATAGTAATCAGAGTCAATTATACCTTCTCCATTAGGAATAATCAAACCCTTCTTCAAAGAAATACTTGATCTAGCATGAAGTCTAACAGAATGTCCTTCTGGAATATTAAAGATAAGCCCAGTGGGAACAAGCACTCTTTCGCCTGGATATAGTTCAAATCCTGTATTAAACTCACATCTTTTACCTGCCCATGTGTGGCATTCTCTTAGTTCTTTTTTATTATCCATAGTGTATATTGTCACCAATGGAGTTGCTGTGTTTGTTGTGATTCTGCCTTGTTCACATATATAACAAAACATATCAAAACATGCAGATCCTGATGTGGCAAAAACTGGATCTGTTACGTCATGTTTCATTTTGTAATATTTTAATTTATGCATACCAAAAACTCCTTAAGCATTGTAAAACTCACAGTTTAATTATACCACAATAATCAAATGCTACAACATCAATATGGTTAAAAGATAGAAATATCTTCGTAGTGTGTATAGTTTCCATAGCCTGGATCAGCGGCGGTTATCCCCATATATTTGAAAGGAGAAGGAACTCCAGAACCAAGAGCAGGCCATTGAGAAGATGGAGTAAAATTCAAATCTCCTGTTGCTCCAAGATAATCTGGATTATGTCCGCTTGCGCCTGGGGTATATCCCATTAATACAAGATAATCATCACCAGAACCAGAAGCATAATAATCACCTTGTCTGTTGCTGTAAAAAGTAGAATTATATACTCTTGATCCTCTTGCGGAACTTGATGGTACTATTCCATGACCTTGATTTGCAGCCCAAACACAATTAGTTATAGTAGAAGCACCACTGCCTGTTATGGTTAGACCATCGCCTGTATTTCCATGAAAAATGCAGTTACTTAACATAAGTCCTGCATTGTGTAATCTTGCCCCATCGTTTCCATTATTATGAAAAACGCTATTATTTATTCGACCGACCGATCCAACATTTGCACCATAATGTCCATTTGAATCAAAACAACATTCATGGATTACAGCAAAAAATGTAGATGTTGCTTCAAGTCCAGACTCTCCATTATGATCGAACCTACATCGAATAAAGTTCCAATAGTTAGCGTTGTTATTTGTCATTACTCCAGAATCTGTAAAATTAGTAAATCTCATATTCATAAATGACATATTATGCATGTTTGCAACAGAGGCTTCTATTCCATGTTCAGCACCAGTTGTTCCAGTAGCATTACCATCAAGAATCAAATTTGCAAATTGTAAATAATCAATTGAACTATTATTTAATGTAATCATTGGACTTACATCATCACCAGTCCATTTCAAAGTTTGACGAGTACCATCTACTAAACCATTAGTGGGATTTGCCCCAGTTATTAATGCTTCTATGGTACTTGTATGAGTTGATGCTATTGTTTCGGAAACTTCTTCAGTTGTCAATATTCTTATTTGATCACCATCATTAATTGTGCCATCAGCAATTTTTGAAAATGCGTGTGCTAAAGTTTTAAAAGGAGAACCATAACTACCATCGTCTGAATCATCTCCAGAACTAAAATTGCAATAATAAACTGCTTGATCACTTGTGTCACCTATTTTTTCAACAGACATTCATATCCCCTATCATTCACCTGTTCTTCTAATATGAAGATTTAAAGTACATGCTGTAACACCAGATACAGAATCAACTTCAAATTCTATTATATCAGAAGCAAAAAAAGTTGTCTTTGCCCAATTCACACTTGCATCTCTCGCTGATGATTGATTTGATAAAGATGGTAAACTAGATCCACCAACACTTGTAAGGTTAGGCCAATTGCCATGGGCTCCAGAATTTATATCAAATTGAATACTACCATTTGATGGTGCATAAAGAGTCCATGCAGTAACTACACAATCATAGGGTATTATTCTTATTCCTTTGTTTCCTGTTGTAAGAAAATTTTGATTTCCTGTTCGTAAAGAAATTCCTATAATATCTTGTTGCGTTCCACCAAGGGTTGTTCCATTTGGAAACTCTATATGACTTCCAACACTGAATGTTGCACCAGACACACCATTGTTGGTCATTATGTTTCCATGAACCTCTAGCGATTCTCTTGGTGCGTTTGTTCCAATACCAATACGACCTGCTGCATCACCGTCAGAAATTGTCATTCTTACAATATCATCTGTTGCAATCTGCACTCCACTTCCAACATATGTTGTGTTTAAAAATGCATGATTTCCTAGTGAACCAGTAACTATCTGACCAGTATCACCTATAATACCTGCATCAAAATTAACCGCAGTTCCATCTTGAGACATTCTAATAAGTGGATTATCATTTTCACCAGAGTTGTCTGTGTCTGCCTTGATTGTTAGGGCAATATCACCAGTGTTAGTTAATATTACGTCACCACCAAAGGTTGCGCCACCTGCAATTCCAAATGAACAACCAGCGACACTAACATCAGTAGGAGTCACATCGACCATCAAATTGTTAGATTGAAATAATTGTATTCCATCGTTACCACTGCCATGCAAATCATTAGCAAATTTAATATATGTGTCTTCATCACCATGACTTCTTAAGTTACTACCACTACCGAGTCCAAAATCAACATTGGAGCATTTTATATCAATAGACGATGAACCAGAACCTGTACCATTGAACACAATCTTTTCTGTATCTCCACCAATACCAATTTCACCGTCTTCTGGTAACAGAAGATTACCAAGAAAATTAACATCTCCACCAAATGTTGCACCATCAGCAGAAATACCAGCAGCAAGAACAGTGCCAGAAACCTCTAATGATTCTCTTGGGAAAAGAGTTTCTATTCCCACTTTATCTAATACCGTTACTGCACCAGTAAAATTACCAGTCACTCCAACAAAACCACCAGATGCTTTCACATTACCAAGAACATGCAATGCTTGTGTTGGAGCGGAGGTTCCGATTCCGATTTTATTTGTTCCTGCATTAGCATAAAATAAATTGCTAAAATTGTTTCCATTCATTGCTGTGTCTATGTCAAGTCCGTCTGGATTAAGCGTGGTGGCGGCATTAGACCTCATGGTTATCATTTTAGTATTTTTAGCATGAATAAAAGTATTGGTATCAGGACCCCAGAAATTAACAGCAGTAATACCATTATATGGGCCAGAAAATATTCCAGTTGCACCAGAGAAACCACTTGCCATTACCACACCGCTTGTTTCTATTGAAGAACGGGGGGTTGAAGTTCCAACACCTAATCTATTAGAAGTCTCATTGAAAACAAAATCACTTGCAGCATTAAAATTACCATCGGTATTGTATTGAATCTGAGTATCTGCTCCTGCTACTCTTTCGCCAGAAACTCCATCAATTAATGTTATAAGTTCTCCAGTTGCACCTTTAATATAGAATTTTTTATCTGTTAAGTTTACAGCAACTTCACCTTCCAGCATGTTACCAACATCTGGAGTCGCTCCTCCAATAGCAGATCTATGAATTTGTATATGTGTTGCCATGATTATTACCTCATACTATTTAGGAGAAAGATCCACCGTCTATGGTTACATTTTCTATTTCGTTGTTGCTCATGTTTAATTTCTGCACCATAGCATTATTACCACCGCTTTTCTGAACTGAGTTTGCATCACTTGAAGATAAACTCACACTTACATTTTCTCTTCCAATTTTTGTAACAACAAAATCCTCTCCAAAATCTAAAAATCTAGCAGTATCCCTTACTTTAACACCTTCATTTTTAACACCTGTATTACTACCACCACCACCGATCACTGCACCACCAATTTGACCCACTGGAACGGGTGGGAATGTTTTGGGATCCAACCAAAGTTCTTTTTTCTTTTTGTTGTACTTTAACCCTTTTCCTACTTTGACTTCTTCCCATAATTCAGAAATATCAACAGACTCTCCTTGAGGTCCTTGTTCTCCTATAGAACCTTGAAGTCCTTGTTCGCCCTGTTTACCTTGAACTCCCTGTATTCCTTGCTCACCCTTATCGCCCTTATCACCCTTCTCTCCCTTATCGCCTTTCTCTCCTTGGGAACCCTGAACCCCTTGTATTCCCTGTGTTCCTTGTGAACCTAGATCTCCTTTGTCTCCCTTTACTCCCTTTGCACCTTTTAATCCTTGCTTACCATCTTCTCCCTTTTCTCCCTTATCCCCCTGAGAACCCTGAACTCCTTGTTCACCTTGAACTCCTTGTTCACCTTGAAGTCCTTGAATTCCCTGTTCACCTTTTGGGCCTTGTTCACCTTGTTGTCCTTGCTCACCTTCTAAACCTTGTTCACCCTGAATTCCTTGTTCGCCCTGAGATCCTAAATCACCTTTTGGCCCGACCGAACCCATTACGCCTTGATCTCCCCTTACTCCTCTTTCACCAATTAATCCTCTTTCACCCTTTGGTCCTGGAATAAAAACTTCCTTTACAACTTCATTGGTTGTTTCTATTTCTTCCTGAACCTCTTCATTTTCTATGAGTGAAAACATTTTTTGGATTTTACTAGTAGATCCTACAAAACAACAATGATTATTATTTTCATCTATAAAATCTACCCGACCCAACCCAACACCAATCTGGAGTGTTTTTGGGTTATCGCTTTCTTCTTTTGTTGTTATTGTGAAAATATTTCCCTTTTTGAAGTCTCCATAAGACTCCATCAAGAAAAACTCTGAACCCTCTTTATATGAGTTTACAATTAGTTCGGAATTTCCCTCTTGGACATTTTCATGTTTTGAAAAATTTGAAAATCTATTAACCATTTTCACCTCAATAGATATCTGTTTTCGACAACATCCTTTTTGACAGTCAATCTTAATACAATTTTACTATCAAAAGTAGTTTTCTGTTCATTGACTAATTTAATATTTTCTTCTCGGATAGTTAATTTCATTGTCTTATATTTCCAAGAACTTCAAATCTTCCCTCAAGTAATCTTAATATAGTGCTTCCCTGAATAATATCAATTTCATAAAAATGTTGACCAGTCGGAACATTTTTCATTGTTGATGGATCTGCTTCAATATAAATTCCACCAGTGGATCCTGACATACCAGCAGAAAATCCTCCAGTATAAGTAGCGTTTAAACGAATACCACCACTACCTCCTGATACACCAGCAGTTACTCCACCAGAGCCAAATACACCCACTCCAGCGTTTGTTGATATGAATTTCAGCAATGGTGTTGATGAATTTTCATGTCTTCTTATGTGCATTTCAGCAGTATAACCACCACCGATCAAATCCACATCAGTTCCTGCATCATTCTGGTAATTGAGATGCAAGATAAAGGTGGATCCTTTTTCTGCTTTTATGTTGTAATTTAATGCCATTTTTTCTCCAAGGTATGTACTATTTATCTTTTCTTCTTTTTATCCTTAAAGTTATTTTTTCTACTAACTGTCTTTGTTGATTTTTTAGGCGTATTTACTCTTTCTTCTTTTTCTTTTTTCTTTTGTTCTGCTTCTACCCTCTTTTGTTCGTTCATTTGAGCCTCAACTTGAGACTGCATTTGCATCAATTGCTGCTCATATATCTTATAATTCTGTACAATTCTTTCTTTTTCTGACTCTGGGAATCTATTAGATTCTACTAGAATCTTACATGCCTGGAAACCATTCATAAAATCATTTATATAAAATGCTGTAGATGAGAATTCATCCAACATCTTCCATTCGTATACATCCTGTGCTATGAATAAAATGTCAGTTTGGGGATATTGAATCTCAACTCCAATTTTTGCGTATAGATAAGCCAATCTTGGTTTATCCATAGATCTATATGCTCTACTAATTTCATATAGAGGTTCTGCTCTTGTGGGTCTAAAATTATATGCTTCCAGATACGCTTCTTTAATTTCTGGCCATGATGCACCCATAATTGCCTTTATGATTGCAATTCTAAAATAAGCGAACCAAATCTCTTCATCCCAACCACCCATGTCTGCACGTTTTTGGTATGCTTCTTCTGCCTTTTCCCACTGCTGAGAATCAAAATAACTTTGTGCAAGATAGAATTGATAACGAACATTGGTGGGATCGTAGTAGGGATCTTCTTCATTTGTTAAGGCACTCTTTAGAACATCTGCATCTCTACTGTATTTTTCTACAGGATCTATTCCAACATTTCTTGCACCTAAAGTTCTTGCTTCTACAAAATAATTACCTTCCCATTTTACTATTCTCATTTCTTGTGGATGGACATCTTTTATTTGTGCATACTCATGTAGAACACCAACATACTCCCATCTTCTAGTTGGGTCTAATTTGAAAATTTGATTTCTATACCAAGAAAAATCTGGTCTACCAAGTCTTAGGCTGAAAGCGTCTGCTTCCATCACCTCTGGATAAATAAACGTACCAGTAATTTTATCATCAGCATCAATCATCCAAGCATAGGTTGCTTTTCCTTCCGCGTTGATTAATGATTCTGATCTACTCTTACCGAATCCTTTCCAGTCTGATAAATATACTTCTCCAGGCACTCCATGTTCATCCATGAATTCCTTAATTAGTTCTGGGGTTCCATCGGTAGACCCAGTATCAGTGATATCATATCTGTCAATGTATGGTAGCATTGATTCTAGACATTCTTTAATGATATGCGTTTCATTCTTAACGATCATACAAAGAGTCACGGTCACACCGTCTGGTTTTTTTATCTTTTCGATACTCATATCAAATCACTTTCTTGTTGTTGTTCAAGAACGGCAGATGTATTATCAGACCAGTCCCAATTATTTCTATAATTTTTATTTTGTTCCCACACAGATTTAAGCACAATGGGATTAACACCATATTTAATCATAATATCTATAAGAGAATTTATATCCTTCGGAAAACAAGTACCACCAAATCCATATTCACCATCTGGGCCAGGAACCTTGGTATGACTTTCGCCTATTCTTGTATCTGAAACTACCCCCTCCATCACAGTGTCATAGTTCACTGATTTTTTATCAAATATATTTAACTCTTCGCACAATGATTTAAATTCGTTAAAGACCATTAACTTACTTGCAAGAAAACAATTTGCAAAGTATTTTACCAATTCTGATTCTTTTGATTTCATTGGTATCACTGGAATATCAGGAAAACATGATTCATATAGATTCTGTACTTTATGAATATCTTTTCTGTCTCCTCCAATAACATGTCTGTCTGCATTAACAAAATCATATTCCGCGTTAGCAGCAGTTAAAAATTCTGGACTATGCACAATATTTAAATCATGATATTCCTTTTTTAACTTTTCAGTAGTTCCAACTGGAACAGTGGACTTGATTATAAAAATACCATCTGTGACTATATCGGAAGCGTGTTTGAAAAAGTTTTCAATTATAGAAAGATTGCACTCTCCACCTTCAGCACTAACCATTGGTGTTGGTAAACATACAAAGATATAATCTGACTGAACAGTTTCCAACATCGTATTGGTAGATCTAGATGTGTCTAAATCATAGATACGAATCTTTGCGTGTTTCTTAAACCCCTTTGCTACTGCATTACCAACAAATCCATTTCCAATTATGCCAATTGTTTTTTGCATGATTTAATCCAATCTTTTAAATTAACATCTGGTTTCCATTCTAACAAATATCTTGCCTTTCCTATATTCGCCTTTGAATTTTTCACTTCTGCTTCTCTAGGGGGAATGTGTTTAAATTTTGCTTCCTCACCACCAATCATTCTTACCAAGTCAAAAATAGAATAATTAGTTCCTGTTCCTATATTGAATATCTCACCCAACACTTCTACATCCTTTGTCCGTGCTGCTTTAATATTTGCTTCTACTACATCACTAACATGAGTAAAGTCTCTTCGTTGTAGACCATCACCTACAACCGTCATGGGATCACCTTCTTCATATTGTCGAAGAAATAATCCGATCACGGGAGCGTACTGTCCCTTAACAGGTTGTCTCTCTCCATACACATTGAAATATCTAAGAATAACTGTTTCTATGTCATACATTTTATTAAACATTTTACACAATTCTTCACCTGAACATTTTGTAATGGAGTATGCATTTAAACAATCTGTTGGCATATCCTCTGTAACTGGTGAATTATTTTTCAAACCATATGATGCTGACGTTGAAGAATATACAACCCTCTTTACTCCATTAACCTTTGCTGCTTGGAGAACATTACAAGTTCCATAAACATTTGTCTTTGCTGTGAGAGTTGGATTTTGTATTGCAGGTTGAATCCTTGCTTCCGCAGCAAGGTGAAAAACACAATCTACATTTTTGAATAGAGGTTCTATTTTTTCATAATCACAAATGTCATATTTGTAATTCTCTGCATTCTCATTCCAATAAAATGAATCATGACAATCTGTTGATTCATTATCAATGACAATAACTTTATGACCATCTTTTATAAGACGATCTGTGATATTTGATCCAATGAATCCCGCACCACCAGTAACTAAACAACGCATTTCAAAATCTCCACAATTTTATCACTAGAATGACCATCACCATAAGGACACTCTTCACTCACTATGTAGTCATCTTTTATAGTATTAAATAGGTTTCTTAATTCAGATGGTTTGGTACAGAGAAAACAATTTTTGTTTAAAGTTGCTACTCTTTCTGTATTATCCCTACAGACTATGACCTTCTTTTTAAGAAAGGAAGCCTCTTCTTGTATTCCTCCACTATCAGATATTATAAATCTACAATTTGAAATCATGGAAATCATATCATCATAATGTAGTGGTTCCGTTACTATAATATTTTCTAGTAGGTGTTTATGTTTTGAAACATCTGGATTTGGATGTAGTGGTAATATAAAACGAAGATCCCAATTCTCTTTTGCTAACTCAGAAAATAATTTAAAATATTCAGGAATGATTTTATGGTTTTCTCTTCTATGCATAGTTAATAAAACTATGTTTTTGTGAGTCGTTTGCTGACCAACTAAATTGTCTAAAACTGTATTCCCAACTACATGTATATTTTTACCTATAACTCCACAACCTTCTCTCTCTAATATATCTGCTTCATATTCACTTGGAGCAAAATGGATATTTGCTATTTTAGAAATACATTGTCGATATATTTCTTCTGGGAATGGACTGTACTTATCAAAAGTTCTCATTCCTGCTTCTAAATGTATCACATCAATTTGATTATGAAATGCAGAAAGAGCAATTGAAAATGCAGTTGCAGTATCTCCCTGAACCAACACATGACTTATTCCCTCGAAATTAATATTATCCATAACAGATTTAATTAAACAATCTAATCTGTTTTTTCCATCTTCGATATTTAATCTGTAATCACAATTAATATCTTGTAATAAATCTTCATGTTGTCCTGTGAATAAAATTTTATACGGGATAACTCCATCCATCTTTTTTAAGAGTGGTTTTATCTTTATGTACTCTGGTCTTGTTCCAAAACAAACTAAAATCATTTCTATTTATTATCTGCCTCTGTAAAAAAATGATCGGAGTGAATCGCTCTGTCGTCAATGTAAAAATCTGCTGAATGTTTCACACCAGTTCTTATCTTGTGATATTTAAGTCCCCAAGAATCTAACTGGTTTTTAGTTACACCATCCCAATTTTTTCCTTTGGTTGATCCACTTCCTCTTGCTGTTTCAATAATTATCTCATGACCCTCGTTATAAAGATCATTAACAAAAGATATTCTGTCTTCATATGGTTCTGCATTCTCATAATCTAATTTTCTTTGAGAACACAAAGTTCCATCTAAATCAAAACAATAAATCATAGTAATTTCTCCACATATTTAAAATCACTTTCAGAATCTATTTGCACACTTTTCTCTGGAAGCATCTCATAAATTCCAATGTTACCACTTGTTCTGCATTTACTTTTTAGTAGCAAATCTTTTCTTGTTATATAGAATGCTCCGTTTTCAACAAAACAACTTCTTCTATCCTGTCTTCTGGGTCTATTTTCATTTTGAAAATTTAATGGTTCTCTATGCATTGTCCATCTAGGATACCAATGTTCTCTATATGCACTCAAAACAGAATCATGTTTCTCGGATAGTTTCAATCCCGAATTTATATCTTCTGGTGTCAATAGAGGCGAGGTTGGTTGTATAAAAACTAACTTATCAAAATCTATATTTTCTGCAAAGTGCAAAAGTGCTTCTTCACTAGAGGATTTATCTCCAGAAATATTAACAGGTCTATCTAAAACCCTAGCACCAAATTTTTTAGACAAAGATTTTATAACACTTGAATCTGTGCTTACCCAAACCTCATCTACGTCAGACCATTTCGCTGCGTTAATTGTATAGTATATTAGAGGCTCTCCTCCTAACATTTTAATATTCTTGTTAGGTACACCCTTGCTTCCTCCTCTTGCCAATATTACTGCTACTGTTTTCATATTAACCTCTCAATGTTTCTCTTTTAGACAATTCAGAATCAAAAACAGATCTTGATTCTTTAACACCCATAGAATCTTCAATACTTCTAATGTCCTTTACTAACTTAATTAAACCATGAGGTTCAACAGATGCCATATGGTCTGATCCCCACATTGTTCTTTCTAATGTTATATGTCGTTCGACCCAACTTGCTCCCATGACTACCGCTGCGTATGTAGTAACTAGACCAAATTCATGACCACTGTAACCAATTTCTTTCGTTGGATATTTTTCATTTAACCATTTTATATAATTCAAATTTAAATCTGAAACTGGAGAAGGGTATGCTGAATTTGTATGGAAGATCAAATCAGGGTCACCAACTTTTACAGCATGTTCTATTTCTTCTTCATCACTCATACCAGTTGAAATCATCATGTAATTTGAATTGTCTCTTGTATAAAAAACTAGATCATCATTTGTAATTAATGCAGAAGGAACTTTCATAATGTCTGTGTATCTTTTCATAAAATCTACAGAATCTTTATCCCAAACAGAAGCAAAAATTCCAATCTTCTTGGACTCTGCATACTTAAACAATTCATCGTATTCTTCGTGTTCGAATTCCATTCTGTGTTTATATTCAAGATAGGTCATCTCTCCCCAAGGAGTTTCTCTCATCTTGTTTTTTTGTTCCTCTGGGACACAAACATCAGGATTTCTTTTTTGAAACTTTACATAATCACATCCTGCAATTGAAGCAACATCAATTAACTTCTTTGCAATATTAATATCACCATTATGATTTATACCAATCTCGCCGATAATTTTTGTTTTCATCTATTCGCTCTTTCATAAATTGGGAACTCGGATAGATCTTTATGCATACCAGAAGTTTCCAAGTCTTCATTATAGTCATTGACATTCTTGAATAATTCTAATCCCTCTGCTGCTTGTTCGGGAGGCATATACATGTTCCAACCGATCATGTCAAAGGAATCATCTTTGTATAGTTTATCCATATGTCTTCCTTCATAACGAGCAACTTTAAACCACTCATATGCATCCTTATTATTTGTTAATATCATTCCACCTTTTCCTATTGGGATATGCTTTCTTCTATGAAATGACAAACAATAATATGAGTCCTTTACATACATTCCTTTACACATTCTTGTAGCACCGTCCCACACAGGATATGGTTCTAATTGATACGCACCGCTCCATTCTATATCCTCAAATTTAACCTGACATCCTGCATGAATTGCAGTGCAGGGAACAGAGACATATGTTCTTTTGGGTAAAGTTATTTCACCTTCTGCTTTCAGATATTTTAAACATAAAAACATAGCGTCTGTACAATTGTCTATAGCAATAGCATACTCGCTACCTGCATATTTTGCAAGTGTTTTTTCGAATAAGTCAACTACGTCCCAAGGATCTGACAGATTATATTCTGTCATGTATTTATCTACTAACATGCTGAACCTAACTTTGCATTTTCAATAGGGTCGAATGTGTCTGGGGTTTCATCACGAAGTATCCTATCGTAGTAACCACCAACTTTAAATGGTTGTTTTGTAGTACAAGTAACTTTATCACATGTTTCGTCATATGCAAATCCTGGCATCACTCTGAAATCAAAACTAACTCTCGTTCTTCCTGTATCGTTATCCTTGTTTCCATGTCTGCACTGATTTAAATACCCAAGCATAAACTCACCATACTTAAGATTTACTGGAGAAAAATCTCCGAGGCCAGGAAGACTCTCAACCCAAACCGTATTGTTATCATATGATTTTGTAATTGGAAGGTAGACGTTTAATTCTCCCAATGGATGTTTGTGATGGGAATCACCATCAGAGTGCCATCTATAAACTGCCTTTGCGCCTGGACGATTGAATCTAATTCCTGGCGTTGCTTGATAAATTAAAGTGTCATCTTCAAAGAGAGGAAATATTACTTCTCTAACAAACGCTTTGTATAAATTTTCAAACTCTGGCCATCCACCTTCAGCATCCAACTTGGCATAAAATACTTTATGAAAAGAAGTGTGTGTATCTTTACCTAATGTAAGATTAGTTTTTTGTTCTTCATTATCCAAATCTGCTAAATCCACGTTAAACAAACCACCGATGAGTTTAGCAAAATAATATTTTTCTGTATCGTATTCTATAATCTTCATATGATCTCCTAGACAAACTTCCATGCTTTGTAGAAAGCATTTCCACCTTCATGTAATGTTACCCAAAAATTATCAAAACTTAATTGCCATTTTCTTGTGTCTTCTGGATCTTCATATGGATGCCATGGTGTATGATCCAAATTCTTTTGTATCCATTTCATCGAATGAATTATTTTTTTATCTTTCTTTCCAACAAATCCAGCAGCAACAACAAACGTACTCGAAGATGCGATTACTATATCGCATTCTGTTAGCGTAGAGAAATCTACAAACTGATTTGGACTTCCTACTTCATAGGGTAGATTTAAATTTTCTAGATACTGTACAGTTTTTATGAAACTATCAAAATTATAATCATCCGTGCAAACATAATACTTTGTGTTTTTAAATTCAGACTCAACTAAATCTATGGAGTTTTTATAATATTCAAACTCATGTATCTCTCTACCTTGATTACCATCTGCTCCAAGAATGTCAGTTCCTCTTAAATGTATACCAACACTTGTCTCATTCTCTGGCATATTTCTTTTGTACTTTTCGTTTATTTTGAAAAATTCTCTTGGATCTGTTTGAGTGACTTTCCAAAAAACATTATGAAGACAATACGAACCAACCAAATAATCATTTACATGAATAGGTGTTGTTAAATAATCCATATCTAAAACTTCATCCCACTTCAATGTGGTCTCTAGGTTAGAAGAATCAATATGTGTAGAAAGGTCACTAAAACATTCGTTTCCCTCCCAAGGAACACACGAAGCCTCAGTATTTAAATTCTTTGCTAATTGAACTAAGTTATTGTAGTGTAGAATTTTATTACCAAATCTACCCTTAGTCATCTCATCAATTCGTATCATCACAAACTTCCATTATATAATTTTCTGAATCTTGTTTATATCCTTCTATTCCTTGTCGAGTATGCTTTTGAAAAGTTATACTATCATACCCTAACTCTTTACATCTATTTATACAGAAATCAAAAGACTCCTGAATATCTTCAAAGGAGGGAACATCTTCTCCCATAATTCTTATATGAACATCATCATTGGTTCTTGAACCGATTGTATGAGACTCTGAATCATTATTCAACTCTTCTTTATATGCTAATATACTTTTTAGTTTTCTTATGTGAACTCTATTGGGATACTTACTCAAACAATAATTAAAATATAATTCATACTCTGATGCTCTTCCCTGACCCTCATGACTTTGATCTCCCATAACAGTATTGAAATGTCCTGTGGTAGTTTCTAAAAATGCTTTCCAGAAAGGCATGTCGAATCTTTGTTCCACATCATTTTTAATTTCATCTAGTATGTCTCTTGAAAATAGCATGTGGTGTGTGATACCAGAATCACTAGTCTGTCTTGTAAGTCCTGGCATTAATTTACCCATATGTTCAAAGTATGGTAGATAATTTTCTGCTCCTATATTGAAATAAGTTTTGTCACCATCTACAAACTTTGTAGGTGAAAGAAAAATCGTATCAGAATCCACCACCAAATAATTGTCACATAAATCATTCACTACTTCATGTGCAGAGAGTTTTAGTACTTGCTGATAATACCAACAAGTTCTCCAGTGTTTGCCAATAATATCCGAAACGTCATCTAAAGTAAATGGGAAATCTTTTTCTGGAATCCATTCAGCATTTTCTGTGAGTCTATCTCTTGATATAACAAAAACTCTACCAACATCAATAACATTTTCTTTAATATTACTAATGCATAATTCCAAAGTATCAATATCTTTTATGTGTGCTGGTATTACTACATCAATCATTTTACATCTCCACCATATTCCCAAATCCAATCGGGGTTTATTTTTTCTAAAGTAAGAGTCTCTTCCGACCGAGCATTTTCGTGATGCTTAATTCTTTTTTCTAAATCAAATCCTAATGTATGAGATCTCATAACAGAATATGCATGATCTTTTTCTCCTGAAAGAAAGTATTCAGAAAGTTTTCCATAGTGTAATATTCCAGTCTCGTATGAAACTTCATGTGGAGTTGGTACATTATTTGGCTCCATTGGTAATAGATGTTTATCTAAACGATATTGATAATCAAATCCATCTATCCATTTGAATAAAGAACCTTTGAGCGGTCCTCCATTGAGAGCATTGTAATTTACATTTGTTCCATCATGCATTACAAAACTATCAGTTCTATGATGAAATTCGTCTCCCCACAATTGAACAAAAGGTAACTTCCATAAATTAACGGAGTCATCTAAACTGTCAATAAAATCTGGCATATTTTTAAAAGGAATTTCATCTGCGTCAAGAGATAAAACATAGTCTGGGTTATGGGGTTTAATTGCTTCGATTGCAATCATGTGCTGGTTTCCGTCACACCTAATCCTCCAGTCGTGTTCTATATTTTTATGCCACTCGACTCTATCATAACTCCTACAGATATTTTCCGTTGAGTCGGTGCTTCCATCATCCACTATAATGATTTTTTCACAAAATTGATCAAGAGCAGATAGAAGTCTATCTATTATCTTCTCTTCATTCTTGACTCCAACTTTTGCTATAACTGATTTTTTCATATCATCTTCCCATTAAATCATTTAAGTTTATAAATTCACAACCCGAATCTACCAAATCTTTATTCTGTTCTTTAATGTAATCAAAGAAGTTCCATGCCAAGACTATTATAGCATCTGGTGCATCTTCTGTGCAATACTTTTTATTCTTAATTGGAATATTTACACAAGGAATAAATTTATCATGTTTCAATTCATTGTCCTCTATGACATATTCAATGTCATTATTATCAATTCCAAAAAAGTTCAATGCAGTGGTTGCTTTTGCTGGTGCAGCATACCCAATAATTTTTTTATACTTCTCTTTTAGTTTATCAATATTTTTCCTTACGTTACTCTTCATCTTGTAAACTTCTTTACCAAAATTCTTATATGTGGATAGATTTAGTATACCACAATCTTCTTCTTTTGACAAGTATTCTTTGACACTAGAATCGACAGTGCATTTGCCTTTTCTTTTTACATAAACTCGAATAGATCCACCATGAGTATCTACATACTTTACCTTATAGACACAAAGTCCCATACCATCAAAGAAGTTATTAATAGAAGTTACCGACCAATAATTAGTATGTTCGTGATAAATGTTATCGAATGTTAGATCCTCTATTGTAGAAAGTAAATATTGAACCTCCACTATAAAGGTTCCGTCTTCGGTTAGAAAATCAAAAGCATTTGATGCCATATTATACAACTCATCTGAATGTGCAAAGACATTCGAAGCAGTCACTAGATTTGCTCTTCCATGATCTTCAATCATTTCTTGAACTACATCTTTTGTGAAGTAACCAGCATAGGTTCGTATTCCTTTTTCATTTGCAATTTTTGCAATGTTCTTAGCAGGATCAATTCCAAGAACTTTAATTCCATTATCTTTAAAAGTCCTCAGTGCTATGCCATCATTACTACCAACATCAACAACTAAACTTTTTTCGTTCAAATCGAACTCTTCAATATAATCGTTTGCTGCTTCCTCAAAATGATTAACAAATTTGGATGAGGTAGATGAAACATAAAGATACTCATCAAACATTTCTTCAGGAGGAACCACAACAGACAACTGACAGTTTTTACACTTTGAACAATAATTCATTTCAAGAGGATATGTATCTACATTTTCATCCTTTGAACTTATAAGATTATTTGCAAGCGGGGAACTTCCTAAAGACACACACCTATCAAGATAAACATTACCACATGAACGACAAGAAGTTTTGTATGTGGATAAAAGTCTATCCCTCATCTCATCATTAACTAATTTGTATGGAATTGTGTGAGTGATTCCATAATTTTCATGTTCTCGTTCACCTCTAACTAGATTTAAAAATATAGAGTCTTTTGTAAAGACCATAGCATGTGCAACATTAGGTTTAATAATTGCAATGTCGCCTTCATTAATAACTCTAGTTTCGATTGGTGCATTCGGTACTGAGAGATCTTGAATCACACTTATGTATTGACCCTTGACCAATAAACATTTCTGTTCTTGAATTGGGTGGTAGTGGTTCGCTCTAACAGTTCCTTTCTTGGAGTCAATCATTCCTATCAAATTAATAGGTTCTGTTAGTTCATAATTTAAAATTTTTCCACGGTCATCTACATATTCATTACCACCTCTGTCTAGATATTCTAACTCAGGGTTTATTGTTTTCTTTGACCAATTATCAATCATCTCTTTGATACAGTCTCTGATATTATATCTAAACTCAAACCCAGTAGACAGAAGTTTTTTGTTTGAAATTGTATATCCAAGATTAGGAATTTCATCATCAGTTTCTATAATAGTCAACTCATCATTAATATCCTTACAAATTTCTGCGACTTCTTTTACTGTCATGTTTTCTTTTGAAAGATGGAATGTTTCTCTACTGATATCTTTTCTCTCTGACATAAACTTTATACATCTAGCAACATCTAAAAGAGGAACAAGACTCTTAAGTTGCACTCCACCAGAGAATAGTTTAATAACTCCATTTTGAGAAGTTATCTTAGAGAATAAATTAGGCATGATATTTATTCTCATAGTATCTGTGGAATAACCACAAACGCTTGCAAGCCTTAGTATAACATAATCCTTGTTTGATTCTTTCAAATCATTTTCAGAGTGAACCTTACCTGTAGAATATGAAAGAATAGGACAGGTGGGTTCTACCTCATCTATTTCTAATTTTGTATCTTCAAACCCCTCATAGACAACGTGCGTCGATGGAAATATGATTTTACAATCATCACTGATGTTATCGATTATATTTTTAGTACCATCAATTGCAGTTGTTCTTATCAACTTATCTTTTTCTATGTTGGATTCAGTCTTAGTATATGCAACGTCGGTAATACCAGCGAGATGTATAACTACATCTGCATCGGATACTATATTCTTTATTTCATTCTCATCTAAAATTGAAGACTGAACAAATTCGATTCCCCAATCTCTAAGTTGTTTTACTCTTTCAGAAACAAACCTAGTGTCGGTTGCAACAATGTTTTTAAATCTTGCTTCTCCAGAATACAGTTTACATACTTCTGTTCCAATGTATCCCAACGCCCCTGTGATTACTACTTTTTCCATTTTAAATATTTCCTGTTAAAAAGAAATTGCTAAGTCTTTAAAGTTCTCAAACAACTGCTCGTTATATAAATTACCAAGAACCTCTACGTCTTTTCTCCAATCCATTACAAATTGCATTCTTATTGTTGGATCTGGTTCTGATAATTTTGATTTGACAACCCACCCATTTGGAAAATCATTTGTTCGAAACAATCCATGATTTCGGGAACCCCATTTTTCAAATGGTAACCAAGGTTGCGATAAAAGGAAATGTACAAAATAAAGTTTTTCTTTTACTTCTGAATAAGGAAGTTTTAGTAATTCTTTATGTTCTTCCTCTCTTCCACTTTGTAAATTGAGTGGGTAGTTCCATGATATATTTAAATCTTGGACATCAAAAATATGAAGATCCCCAAGGAACTCACTCATTTTATTATTACCAGCAAGGGAACTTAACACTTGTTGATCATGTACCTTTCCTCCATGCCACTTTTCAAATATATCAGTTGACAATCCTCTATAAGAATTCAAAGCAGAGTGATAGAAATCCTTCTCTACTAATTTTTTGTTATTGAATAACATAACACCAGAATTATACATGTTGGATTCATCTGATCGTGCAGCAATCTCTAGATCTTCATTGAAGATACTCATGTCAATTGGATTGACACAATACACATCTCCGTCTATGAAAACACTATAATCATAACCAAGATCATTAAACATATTTGGTCCTATTGACCACCAGAAACTTTGAGAAGGCCATGTTTCATTGAAGACATCATATTCTTTTTTTAGATCTACACGAATAACTGATATTCCATACTTCTCTAAAAATTCTGTTTCTTCTTTTGTTGCATCTGTAATTATCCACGGATCTAATTGTGGATTATGTGAACATGCAACATACAATGCTACTGCCATTTGTTTTAAATATGCAGCATCACCTGTGGAAAAAATAGCAGTATTATTTCTTGACATACAATGCATCTCCCCATGTTCCAGCACCTTTACCACCCACAAATCTAGTTTCTACTCTTTCAAAATTATAAAGGTTTCCTAAAAACTCATCAAGTTGTTCTATTTTTGTACAGTCCTCATATATTTCAGCAGTGTTCACTTCAGTATAAACATAATCAATTTCTGTGAGTGTTTCCATAGCACCTTTAAATACTTCTAACTCATATCCCTGAACATCTATGTTTATAAAATTAAACATATCCAAATCAACATTGTTTTCTAAAACATATTTGTCCAAAAATGTTTGGTTTACTTTCACTTCAGAATCAAATGTAATGTGGGGATATAATTCTAAGTGCATTTTTGGTTTCAATAATGAACAGGACATTCCTTTGTTTGCAGTTTCAACATACATGGTTTTTTCTGCATCACGATGACCCAATGCAATATTTTCAATGTGAATATTCAGACCTTCAGTATTGTACTTTTGTATGGTATCGTTTAATTTCATATAGTTATCAGGAAGAGGTTCAAAGAAAAGAAAATTCTTAACTCCCATACCAACATAATTTTCAAGTTCCTGACCATGATGTGCGCCTATATGAATCACCCCTTGAATATCCAAATTGTTATTTTTAGTTATATCATTAATGTTCAACAACATTTATATCTCCAATCATAAGTTTCTTTTGTTCTTCTGTACATCCCCAACCACCCATCTCAATATAGTTTTCAAAATTATATCTTCTTATGTGGAATGGATCATTATCAAAATGGGAAGAAAGTTGATCATGAACGATCTCTGGACAAAACAACACCTCAAGATTTTTTGAGAGGAGAGATAGCATCCATCCAAAACTTCCATATCCTATTACAAGTTTCTTTGCTTTTAAAATCGTACTCACATCTTTCACCAATGATCCTGTCTGCACTCTTACTCTAGGATCCCAATTAACTAATTCATTTATACATGGATTTTTTTTATCTTCTTGAGTAACCACTAAAATATCAGAACTATTTGTTTCTAATATTATTTTTTTATAAAACGATAAAGGGGGTTGAACATAATTTTTGTGAATCCATCCACCAAAGATGTCCCCACTCCTAATATGTATAACGAGAGTGTCATCGTTTATTTCAGAAGTTTCTAAATTAAGATGTGGGTATATAAACTCACCCAACAACTCTCTTCTTCTTTCGTTCGTTATTTCATAATTAAATGCTTCTTCTGGATAAAAGAATTTACTTTCAATAGTTTCATTACATCCACCTTCTTTCAGATCTAAATTAGGTAAGTTTTTTAGCATACCCATAGACTCTGAACATGTGCTAATTGTTGGCATTTTTAAATTTGATTTAGTTTCCAGTGCAACATTGATTGCATTCGTCAGTTGAATTAAACTATTTCCAAACTGAATGAACTTAGATATTTTAAAATTATATCCAGTTTCAGGTAACATACTGATCCAACTCTTTTCTATCAAGGGTATATCGAACCAATGTATTATGGTTTGTCATGAAGTCTTCATGGACGTATAGTACCACTTCTTCATCTTCTACGGTGAACGATGAAACATGTGGAAAATTCATATGTCCGTTTGTCTCTCCAACAAAAAGTTCTCCTATCGTTTTCCAATTCTCTCCATCATCTGAAATCATGATAAGAGTTTTGGTGTCATAGTATCTTCGATTACTATCAGTTATGATTTCATTTTTAAAATGTGGAGGGAAGGCAATGTACTTGTCTCCATATGGTTTTGCACACATAAAATATAAGTTGCCATGATTCATATCAAAAGCAGGATCGGTAGTGATAAGTTTAGGGGTACTCCACTCCACCAAATCCTTTGATCGAGAATACATGACATGACGAACACCTAAACGTAAATTAGCACGAACGTAAATAATATAATCTTCATTGTTTTTATCATAGAAAATACTAGGATGTGTATCAAATGCTAACACATCTTCAAAGGGACTTTCACATTTTGTAAATGTACTGAAGATTGGTTTGTCATTATACTCAGTCCAATTAATTCCGTCAGGCGACTTGAAAACATAAAGACCATTTGCATGTCTTGGATGATAATAGTTATCTTTAAAAAGAAGTTTAGTGAACTCAGGCCATACAGGATCTGGAAATTCTACAACATCAAGATCACTACTGATTCCACAATCATTTAACTCACCATATAGTGTTGCTTGATGTAGTCCCAACATGTGTGGAGTTTTCGTGGATGCTCTACCAACATGATAACCTCCCACCGCTTTATACTTTTCATCTTCTGGAGTATTGGGATTTGTATCAATGAATACACTAAAGTTATGTGCAGATAATGATTTTTTTATTATGTTATTGTAGAGTGGTTTTCTATATCCACTATCAGATTCAATTGCATAATGAATCTCCTTTGGATTTTCCATTTGATAGTATATTTTATCTCCTGTCAAATGAACATATTGTCCACCCAAAATTCCTTTCTGTTCTCTTAACTTTTCTCTCAGATTGAGAACAACCTTATCTCGTTTTAGTGTTTTCATTTTGTTATCCTATAAACAACAATCGCACCAGTGCTATCTGAGGTTTGAAAATACTGATTTGCTTTATACATCCACTCTAATAAATCTTCAACTTTATCATTCTCCATGTCTGCATCTCTTAGTGCATTAACCAATCTCTTTTTGAAATCACGAATCATGGTTTCACCAGATCCCCAATCCTGATGAATAGACTTGTACTGTAATTTATAACCTTTTCTAGCACAAAACTCTTCCATATCAAACGGACAGATAAAATGTAAATCTGTTAATGACATAGGAACATCAAATAATTTCACAAGAGTCATCCAAACATATCCTCTGGGATTTATAAAGGAAGGAGAACTTGTAATTAGAGATCCTGTATTCTCTAGATGATTTTCAATCATGTTCTCTAATTCTTCCCAAGGGTTATCTAGATGTTCCATAACTCCCTGCATTGTAATGACATCAAATTTACCTTCAACTACACGATAGTCATCACATATAAATTGTAGGTTTGGAATATCAAATTTATTATTTGCGTTTGCTATAGCCTCTGAACTATAATCAACACCAACAACATACTCAGCACCAGCATGAGCAATCATGGTTGGAAGAATTCCCTCTCCACAACCAACGTCCATGACTCTTTTACTTGACCACTCTTCTGCACCAACTATGGTATGTGCTTCATGAAAAATATTACAGGTAAAAAAATTATCTGATCCATCCTTAAAGACCTTATCATACTTTTGTTTTAAGTCTTGATTTTTCAATATCAATCCTCCTCAATTTTTTCAAAAAGTTTCTTTTGTAGTTTTTGGTATTCTCTTGCTTCGTTGTATTCAGAATAGGAACCATAGAATAACATACTTTCGATTCTACCCGAAAGACAATTTTCAAGTAACTTCAATTCTTCGTTTGTAAATTCTAGTTTTTTCATATTCTTGGTTCCTCTCCTGTATATTTTGGTCTTAAATGTCTAACTACAGAATAAGGATTCATAACATAATTTGCTTTACCTCGAATACGAAGCGACCATTCTAAATCTTCTGCATCACCATATACTAAATTTTCATCGAGTGGATTTTCTTCCATAAACTTCTTTTTTGCTACCCAATATGATCCAGAAATATAAGAACGATTTGCTGCATCACTATCTTCATAGTTCATGAATCCTCTCTTCGAGTAGTTAGGATGATCCCATGAAATCCAATCACGGAATCTATTTCCCCAAATGTCTTGTATTACATTCATACAAACATCCCACTCATCCCCAAACTTCAAATAACCTTCATACCAACCAGGCATGAATGCATGATAGTCATGAAAGTAAACTATGTTATCATATTTTGCTTCTTGTGTAATTATATTTTTCTTCTTTGTTATCCACCCACCCTGTTTAATCATTTGTTCGTCACACCACTGTTTACCTTTACCGACGATTCCACTCTCTTCATCAAAAGGAATATGTACAATGTCTGGTCTATTGTGTAAAGAAAAGGTATGTCTTCCAGTTGTTACCTTCGGACCACCTATGATTATTATTTCATACTCTGGAATGTTTTGTTTTCGTATAGACTCAACTATACAACGCATTCGATCTTGCCATAAAAAACAAGATTGGGATGAAGGTGCGGTTGTTGTAGCAAATGTAAATTTCACTTCTGGTTCGCTTTACAGCATTCTCCATTCTTTCTACATCGACAACCTATCAAACCATTAACACTTTTGTAAATAGTTTCAGAAACCATGAAGTCCAACTCTGTGTCAATGTCAACTGCTTCATGTTCAGATACCTCATAGAAGCAAGGTTTTCTTCCGATCAAATCACCATTTCTCATGATTTCAGTATTTGTCAAAACTCCACCCCAACAAACACTTACAACTTCTGGTAATTCTTGACTGTTTGGTTGACTACCTGGCTCATAATTTAAAGGTTCATAACCATGTTCAGTATTAATCCACATGTGATGTTTAACTGAATGACAAGCAACTACACTTTCATGTGAAGACGCATTGAATAAATCAACAATGCCATTATAAGAATCCACTGTCATCATAGGATAGCATACGCTTGCAGAAAGTACATTAGGAGTTGTTATACACTCTGCAACATGCTTGTATAAATCTCTTGGATGTGTATTGGATGTTGCGAACTCTGGATTTCGAAACACAGAAACAGCACCAAGATTGTCTGCAACAGAAAGCATCTTTTCACAATCTGAATTTACAACTATCTCTTTCAGTCCCTTTACATTCTTAAGTGTTTTAATTTTATTTTCTAGAAGAGAAGTATCTGCAAACCTTCTTATGTTCTTATTTTTGCATCGAACAGATCCACTTCTTACCATAATTAAACCAGTTATATCAGACATATTTTTCTCCTACTGTTCCATACTTTCTATCATTTTCTGCTGCTATCGTAGGACACTTGCTACCACAACCATGAATCAGTTCATAGAAAGACATTACTGATAGAATTTCATGTGCATGAAAAAATGTATTATGAAAACAAACTTCGTTTAGATCTCTGTTCACTCTCGTAGACTTAACACCAGTAATGATAGTTGTGTCAAACCCATGATCGTCTGCCCAATATAATCCACCAAGAACATTTGCAGAATTACCAGAACCAGAAAATCCAATCACCAGAGTTCTTTTGTCTAGATCTGCATAACTTTCTAACCATTGTTCAAATAGTTTATCATAACCATGATCGTTAGCAATTGATGTTAGGTGTGATTGACTGTCTAAACAATGGACTCTTTTATCAGTTAGTCGAGTTGCATCTGCGGCTCCATGACTTGCAACTGCCATGTTACCACCATTACCAATCATATAAACTACTTCTGCTGAATTAAAACTACTCTGAAGTGCTTTCCACTCGTAAGTTTCTACAGCAGTACTTAGTTTCAATTCAAGATTTTCAAAATTTGTTAGCACTATATTATCTCCTAATAATACTACATTATAACAAGATTATCTTTTTCCTCAAAGGGATAAGATGAAAATATATAAAATTGTTTTTCTTTGTGTGTATCAATCATATGATTAATATATTCATATGTTAATTCTGTTTCATGTCCACTTACAATAGTTAACCTTCCCTCTGAGTCATACGTTCCGTCTTCCCATAACCAATCAACGGCGGAATCAAACTCTTCATTTTTATAATAATACATCTTCTTCATTGTTTGAAATAGATCAAATCCAATCAATGCAATTTTTGTGTAGGTTGGATCTTTTACAAAATATTCAAAGGCAAGTATTCCAGTAGAAGGATCTAAATCTTTATACTTAAATTCATTTCTTAAGTTTGTTCCACCCCCAGTGTCTATTGAAACGCGAACGCCAAGTTTTTCTTTTTGTTCGTTGGTATATGGGGTTGAAGTTCTATTAGCAAAATCATAATGTGCCCGAGATCCTATTATGTTTTCATACCCATCAAAAACAGGACGACCACATGCTACAACTTCATCGAAGGAATCTACAAATTCCCTAGTGCATCTTTCTACACTAGTTCCTTTTCCAAGTATTGCGACTGACTTCTCAAGCATTCTGGAAGAACCTCATCATTCATATCTAATTCACGAATATTAAAATCAACACTAGGATCAAAAGGATACTTTTTATTTTCAATCGCATCCTTTAACAACTTTTCATCTGCACAAAATCTATATCTTGGATGACTATAGGTATGTAATTTATAAACCATTTCTTCTGGAGTCATGCACCAAGAGAAATGACAACCAACTCTTTTAGATACAACTGGTCCGACATCTCTCCAATTACATGGATAGTGGTGTCGGAATACTTTATATTTTGCTGCAATTGGTGAGGTAAAATCTTTACCTTCCCATAAGTAATTAGTCTTATAAAAGAACTGATGTAGATTCAAGCGGACGCATTCCTTTTCATTTACTTCTGAAAGAATATAATCATACGCTTCACGGTAAATTATTTCATCTGCATCCACAGAAATTATAATATCATCATTATCAAAACTTAGATTTGTCATGAATGCACTTCTCATTACAGGTTCATTCACTGCATGAATAGCATCTTCATTTTCATATGCCTCTACTGTTTGTTCGCTAATATCTTGAGGAAGATAAATTACTTTATCCATAAGTTCTGGTGGAAATTTGTGTTTATGTTCTTCAAAGATAAACTCTCTGGGCTGTCCAGTATGAGTTATATTGTGTTCACAAATTATAAAATGATCTACATGATGATATGCTTCCATGAGATTCATTATTAAAAATTTGATTTCATGTTCCACATAAAAATATGTTTTCAAATAAACTTTACTCATATCAATCTCCATATTGAATAGTCAGAATTTCCACCATTATTTAAATCAACCCAAAACTTATCATCAGCATCTACTCTATTATGTATCCAGTTTTCTGAGTGAATTATTTTCTTGTCTTTACCTATAAAACCAGCAGCAATACAATATGTGGATGGACTTGAAATAATATAATCACATTCACTTATTGTAGAAAAATCTTTTATGTAGTTGTTTCTGTTTGATGTGTTTTCGCCAAAAATTACTTTTCTATTATTTTGCTTTAGGTATTCTACCACGGTTTTATATGAAAGTAAAGTTTCATCATCAGTAAATATATAAAAACTTTGAACATCATTTTCAATTTCGCTCAATGCATTCATATAATAATCTTCACCTAAAACTGCATCAGGATTCCATCCAAAGAAATCTGTTCCTCTAAAATGAATAGCAACTGACTCTGGTTCCAGTTTTGGTTTTTCTTTCAATTCAAATATTGAACGAGTAGATGTAGAATTCCATTCAAAAAATCTTTCACCTAAACATGGCTTTAATGATAGGTTTCCTTGTTGTTCTGAACCCAACATGTCTCCAGAAAAATATTCGCATCCATTCCATGACGAACAAGACCAAGAGGTAGAATCTAATTCTGCTCTTTGTCTTAGGTTGTTGTAATACATTATTCTATTACCAAATCCCCAGTCTGGAGGGAACCATTGTATTGAAATCATTCTATAGTCTCCCATCCTTTATCGATCCAATACCGATATAACTCGTCTCTTAATTTGTTATGATCTGATTTTCTCCATGTTGCATGTTGATCAATTCCTAAAACACTTTTAGTATCTCCCCATGCATCTGGATTGTCTTGTGTTTGCGAGGGGAGATATGAATCTATTCCTCCATGTATTTTACAAGAGGCACAAAAATGTATATCTTCTCCATTATCATATGTTGGTGGATTTTCTTTCCACATATAATGAATCCATTCTGTTTTAAAGAACCAACAATGACCAACAATATCACAAGGTATTGGTTCTGGATTAAATTTTCCATCACATAATCCACAACCAAAACCGTTTTGATTTCTACAGTTCGCTCCTACGATACATTTATTTTTAAGACACAAATCTTTACAATGGTCTAACCATTTTTTGTTTGGTACTGTGTCATCATCAAAAATTGCTGTATATTCTGTATCAAAAAGAAGAGGTAATGTGAATCTTCCATGAAACTTAAAATTAAAATCTTTAGAATGTATGTGTTTAAACTCATACTTTTCTTTTAAGTATTCTATATCTACATGAGATTCATTTTGATAAACATATATGTCTGAAACATCAGCAGTCTGATTCTTTATAGCCTGCAATTGTTCTTCTAAATTATCTCTTTTCCATACTGTAAGTATAACACTAATGCTCACACTTTAATTCCTCTACAATTTTTTGTGTTGTTTTAAAGGATCCTTCTCTTGAACAATTCTTCTCATACCACTCTCTTCCGTTTGAAGAAAGTTCTTCCCATTGTTTTTCTGTAATGGAATCTATAACTTCTTTTAGATGGACTGGATTCTTTGCAGTGAGGTAGTGAACACCTTCTTCCATAGAATTAAAGTAATCCAAACTACAACCTTCAGTAAATACTGGAACCGTTCCCAAACCAAGATATTCTATTTCACGATTACACTTAGGGCCATATCCAGGCAACACTAAACCAAATTTAGAATTCTTAATCTTATTAAGATACTCTTCTTGTGTATAAGTATACTCATGAACATTACCCATTGTAATAGGCATATTGAATTCTTCTAGTGTCATTCTCCAATCAAAATTCATTCTGTTTTGATATTGAATTTGGTTTTCTATTTTCCCTAGAAAGATAGACTCTGTTTCTCTTTCTGAATATGTTAGTATTCCTTCTTCAATAGATTGCTCCAACTTTCTTGGATGTCTTGCCCAGAATATCCAAGGAGAACAATTGTCATCACCCATCTGCATATTAGAAAACAAACCATACTTCCATTGTTCAGGCATGAAATCAAATCTTGCATACTCATATAAAAGTATTTCTCCGACACCATCTACCCAACAAAATCTATCATTACTTTCCTCTGTTGTGCAATACCCAGACTCAATCCACATGGATAATAATTCTCTGAAGGTATCACCTTTAGCATGTCCTGATTTACTTGTGTATATTTTCATAATAAAATTCCTTAAGAACACGATTTTTATCTAAAAGTTTTTTAACAGATGAACTGTGTTCGTTATCTAATTCTAAAAATCTGTTTAAGTTTTCTCCTAGAACTGAAGATGGTTCACCTGCCCAATCTGTTAATTTCAATTCTTCTATTAATCGTAAAACATTTTCTTGATCTTCTGTGACTGTAACGCTATTCATTTTTTCTTCTGTTATTCGAGTATGAAGAAAAACTGCTTTTCTGTTTTGATTATCTATCGGACAGTCAAGGAAATTTTTCTCAAGAAAAGTTCTTGACTGTTCATTTACAAACACATTTACCATTAATAATTGATCTTGCGCCCAAGGTAGAGATGATCTCATAGAATAGTATTCCTCAAAAGAGGATGGTAGTTTTTCTATCTTCTGAGGTTTAAACCCAGACAGACCACCTAGCATATCACACCCCATATTATGGTAATGATTTTCATGTGATCTTATTGTTTGTATTGCAAACTCTGAATTTTTAAAGAACTCTGTGCATAGAAATTCATTTCTATTTGGTATAGAATCTACATCTCTAGTGAAAACACAATCATAATTTTCCCAAAGAGACATCAATCTCCATAGCATGGGTTCTGATGTTTTGTCGAAAGGTATATTAACTTCTTTGATAGTAATTTCAAGTTCATTTAATATAGAATATAAAGGATGATACTTTAAATTTTCTGTTACATAAAAAACCATATCATAGTCTGGATATAATATTTTATTAGTAATGTATAGTGCTGGTATATTATACCAATATCGTTTCTTGTCTAATCTATCTTCATCCCAAGTTCTGTGGGGATGAACCGTTATAGGTTCAAATAGACAATATGAAAGTGCTGTGTGTGAACTCATAGATAATATCCGTTTGATCTATTCTCATTAAAAATCTTTCCATCTTTTTCGTACATTTCTAAATTTTCGTTTCGTGCGTGAAGTTCATCAAATGGTTCTGCTGTCCATTCATGTTTTGCTAGACAGATATTATTTACTGCTAACTTTCCAAGTTTATATAATACCTCTGTCTGTTCTGTGTCACAATATAATGATGTGTATTTTGGATTATAGATGTATCCGAATTTTTCATAAAACTTCCATCCAATAACTGGTAGTGTCATTAGAATATCTGGTCTGAGACCATCAAAGAATTTAATTCCCCCATCATATTCTGGTAATGCAACTTGGAAATTTTCAAAAATTAAATCATCATAGTTTTTTTGTTGTAGTACCATATCATCAGAGATAAGCATTATAACATCTGCTTCCTCTCCGTCAAGATTTGCATTACATGCTTCTACTTTTGTTTTTGAATTTCCGTAGTAATAGGATAAATCAACACCATTTTTTATATGAGAATCAAGGTACTCTTTTATCTCATCTACATTCATGGTAGAATCATCCTCATCCATAGTGATAATAAAACGAACACTATGTTTGCCAGATAACCATTCAACATATCTGTTTAGTATAGATTTAAATTTTTCTGGTCTATTTCTAGACGGAAACTTCACTAAAAGTTTGAACATAATAAATCATCTTTTCTTGTTTCCAATATGATATTTCGGAATCAGATCCCAATCTTCTTTCTGTTTATATGGTAATATTTTAAGTTGACCCAAACCAACCTGTGGTTCTTCGACTGTATCTTCGTCAATGATTTCCAATAAGTCCCATTCTTCTAGGAGACAAGTAATTGTATTTCTTCTCCCAAGATCATTATTGGATATCTCTGCATCTAGTCCATCTAAAATAAACAGTTCCTTGAAATGCATAATTGAATATCTCCCTTGCTTATGTAATATATGGCAAGACTGATATAGTTTATTTTCTTTTCTGGATGAAATGCCGATTCTAGTGAGAGTTTCTTTGACCTTCAAAAAATCGTCATCTTTTAATAGTTTTACCTCAACACCCAATCCTTTAAAAATATCTTCACTCATTTTATATTCCTCTTAATAAATCACACAATTATTTATGTGTTTCATTATTTCACGCCGCCGACATCAAGGAAAATTCGAATTTCTTTTAGATCATCCTGAGACAATATTCGTAATGCTTCTTTTGCTTGTCTGTTTGAATAGTTAAAATACTCTTTAACAAGTTGTAGATCGTTTGATTTTTCTTCCTTGAGCCATTTACTGAATCTCTTTCTCTTCCTGAGAGAGAATCTATAGTAATCATATTGCATTTTATTATCTAGAAAGGACTTACTGTTCATTTCATTCGAATGTAGTATTGTGTCTGGGAAATAGGACAGACATCTATTGATAACATATGGAACATATGATTTGGTTGCGTATTCTGGATCCTCCAGAAATACATCATCCTTGGTGTAGTTAATTGAATTTAGATATTCACTCAGTTTCATCAGTAACTACCGCTACAACATGTTCTCTTCGAATAATATCAAAATCTGGTTGAGCGCCCTGTCTACCACGAACATCATATAGAATAATATCATCTACTTGATATCCTACCTCTGGAATATTTCCATTAGGAATTGGTAGTCCAGGCCCCATAGCGAGTACCTTTGCTTGAAGAAAGACACTATCTAGAATCTGACTTTGTTTAATTATAATTCCACTATCCGTTTTCTCTTCCTTATCATAGTCAATCTTCTCTACGATAATAAAGTCGCCTTGTGGTGTTAGGTTTTTTGCATTTAATTTATTCATTTAAAACTAGTCTCCATCATAATTTGTACTAAACATGCGGTCATGTTAATTTCAGAATCAGCGACAAACGCTGCTTTGTATTGGTAATCAGAAAGAATAAGAACAACTAAGGGTATGCTTTCTGGTTCAACGTAATCATATAACACATCATATATACTTCTAAACAAATGGGTCTGATCGTTATCTAAATTATTTACAACCCATTTCCTGACCTCTGTGAAATTCTTATTTCTCATATGAGACATTAAGTTCTTAACATCTATTTCACCGATCTGAGAAATAATACCAACATCTATTTTACCAGATACAGAGTATCTTTGCAATTCATTAATAACTCTTCTAAAATCTGGAAAGTATTTCATGATCAAAAGCACTAGAACTTTTTCCTCATAATCTACATCCTCAGATTGTAAAATGTTTTTAACCCTACTCAAAAGACTCTTTGCTAGTACTGGTTTCTGTTTGGATGGAATTGTAAACTCAATATTCGTGCAACGAGAATGAATAGGTTTGATAATTCTATTCTTGTAATTGCATGTTAATATGAACCTGCAATTTTCTGCAAACTCTTCAATCGCACCACGAAGAGCAGGTTGTGTTGATTGTGCATTTGAATAATCAAACTCGTCCAGTATACAAACCTTCTTTCCTCCGTCAAGAGAAACTGTGCTTGCAAAATCACGAATCTTTGTTCTTAGAGTATCGATGTTTCCATCTTCAGAACAATTCACAACAATAAAATCATTATTCAATTCATTACATAATGCTCTTGCTATTGTTGTCTTTCCACAACCAGCACCACCACTCAATAACAAATTCTGAGACTCACCACTTTCAACCATGTCTTTGAAAGTTTCTTTGATTGAATCTGGTAATATACACTCGTCAATTGTTTTTGGTCTGTATTTTTCTACCCAAAGATATTCTTTTTGATTCATATTATATCCTCCAAACCTACATTATAACTGTTCCAGAGTTCTTCGTCAATCATTTCATTGATCATTTGTTCAAACGTATAATCAGGTTCCCATCCTATTTTTTCTTTGAGTCTTGTGCAATCGCCTTTAAGTTCATCTAACTCTTCTGGTCGAAGATACTTTTCGTCAAGAAAAACATAATCCTCATAATTCATGTCGAGGGTTTCGAACGTGTATTTACAAAAATCTCTCACTGTATGAGACACACCAGTAGAACAAACGAAGTCATCTGGTTCGTCTTGCTGAAGCATCATCCACATCGCCTTGACATAATCTTTTGCATGTCCCCAGTCTCTACTTGCTTCCATGTTTCCAAGTGCGAGTTTTTCCTGTACTCCCATCTTGATTGCACAAGCAGCCTTAACAATCTTTTCAGTGACAAAGTTTGAACCTCGTCGGGGAGACTCATGATTGAAAAGAATACCATTTGATATAAACATACCATAAGAATGTCTATAGTTTCTACCGATGTTATAGGCAAAAACCTTTGCACATCCATAAGGACTCACTGGACGCATGGGAGTTGTTTCTCTTTGGAAACCATCATCGTCAATACAATTACCGAACATCTCAGATGAAGATGCTTGGTAAATCTTTACATTTGGACAAACAATTCTACACGCTTCAAATACATTTAGAACACCAAGTCCAGTTGCAGTAGCAGTGTATATTGGAATATCGAAACTAATACGAACGTGTGATTGTGCCGCTAAGTTATAAACTTCATCAGGTTGAACCTTTTGGAATATATGAATCAGCGATGATAGATCTGTCAAGTCACCATAATATAGATGCAACTTGTCATAACATTCTTCCAATCTAGCAGTCTGGTTTTCTGCTACGGAATTTCTTTTAAGAATACCATGAACCTCGTATCCTTTTTCTAAAAGAAATTCGGCAAGATAAGAACCATCTTGTCCGTTAATTCCTGTAATTAATGCTTTTTTCATTTTCTCGCCTTATCATAATTTTCAATAAACCATTCAATAGTTTTTGTCAACCCTACCTCAATTGGAACAAATTTATATTTGGGTATTAAGGATCTAAGTTTAGTATTGTCTGATGGTTTTCTGAATTGACCATCTCTCTGTTGATTATATACAATATTTCCTTCGTGTCCCATTCTCCAAGCAATTTCTTGTGCTATTGTTGCGATATTAATTTCTTCGTCTGGTGAGATAATAAATGGTTCTGCTTCATCGTAATTTTCCAAAACCCACTGCGTTATATATCCTACATCTTTTGAATATACAAATTCACGATATGGTTTTCCTGTTCCCCAAATTTCAAAGTTTGTATTATTCTTTTTTGCTAAATAACATTTATGGATAAGAGAGGGAATCACATGACCAGAATCCAAATTAAAATTATCATGTGTGCCATAGATGTTGCATGGTATCACGGTGACAAAATTACGACCATGTTGATCTCTATATGCTCTACTTTGAACCTCTAACATCCTTTTTGCATAAGCATAAGCATAGTTAGATGGATGAGGTTCACCAACATGTATCTGTTCTGGGGTTAAAGGAAAAGATGCGTCTGCTGGAAACACACATGTTGACATGAACGATACAACTTTCTTCACATCACAAACATGAGCAGCATGAAGAAGATTGTTATTCATGGTTACATTATCATAATAAAAATCTGCAAGTTGTTCTGTGTTCGCTTTTATTCCACCGACCTTAGCGGCACAATGAATAATTGAATCAATATTATTAGTCTTAATGTATTTAATAATACTATCAAGATCCATTAAATTTAATTCTTTACTTGATGGTTTAAAGGGAGATTCTATAGTAGAACCAACAAGTCCCGAACCCCCAGTCACTAAAGTATTCATTTATCAAACCCCATAGGAAGAATCAGATTCTAAAGCAACATAGTAAACCATATCAACATTTGCATGTGTGAATCTGCAAACAGTGGACTTACACACATCAACATTATAATCACCGTTCAACAACTTCAAATTTTCCATCTTAAGGAAAAAGGAAAAAACAGAATTGGTTTCATTCTCACCAACTATTATTTTAAAACTATTAGTTGTTGGAGAACTTTTATCCAACACAACCAATTCAATTTCACCTATATCATTAGACCTTATACACAAATCTGGGAGTTGTAGAACAGAAGATGATCGTTGCAAAGAACTGAAAATCTCTTCTGTCAAATTAAAACTCACAACATGCTCTGGCATATTTACCTTACGATCAAGTGTTGTTAGTAGTCTTGGTTCAGAATAAAAATATGAAACCGTTGCACCACCTGAACTAATAATGTTCATTGACTTTTCACCAAATTCAAATTCAGGATCATCAAACAAACTAATAGTTCCTAGTAATTTACTTAGATCCCAGATACCAAATTCGGTATGAAAATATTCATCAATTGTTGCTTCTGCAACAATATTCTTAGCAGGTGATATTGTTGTTAGAATATTCCCTTCTTTTACTAAAAGATTGGAATTGATATGAGAAAAGTTTTTCAAAATTGATAACGTATTTCTCGTCAGTTTAATTGTTTCTGTAGTAGTACTCATAATATAATATTTCCTTAATATGATTCAACAAAGTCTAGAAAATCATCTGGATCTACATACCCTTTTGATATATCTTTCAATGACTGTTTTTCATTATGTCTCTTCGATCTTTTATGTGTTTTTTTAATACTCTTAGATCTAAAAACCATATCTTCTTCAGAAAATTCTTCCCTTCTTTTTCTTCTCTTTTTGTTTTCGTTGTTCATAATCGTTCTTAAAAATCTCCTATATTTGCCATTAAGTTTTTGAGTTTGTTTTCTATAAAGTAGTTTAGCAGATTTGATCTATTGGTGTCAACCGATGTTTCAAATTCGTTAATAATTTTTTCTTTATATTCTTCTGGTATCTCATTCATATCAATAAGTTTTTTGTTTCTTTTCCAATTATCTTTCTCTTTCCACTCTTCAATACTCTCTACAATTTGAGACATTTTCTTCACACCACATGGGGTTTGTCTTTTATTTTCTACCATAAAAACATCATCATCAGAAAGTATGTTTGGAATACCATCAGAACTATCACCCTTAATTATATGGTTCAACAAAAACTCTTCTGGGTTTTCGCAAACCAAAAACTTTTTCTTCGTTGGACTATATTGTTCTACGTTTGGAAGCACTTGTAACTGTTGAAAATCTTTATCATTTGATATGATAACAATATTTTCCTTCTCATGATATTCTTGACAAAGAATTGCAATAATATCATCTGCTTCGGTTCGTTCTACTCTTATGTTTTTATAAGGGAAATTTTCTTTTATTTCATTTCTAATAACATCCATGGCAGAAAAAACAGAAGTCCAATCTACCTTAGACCTATTCATATCTCGTTTTCTATTTGCTTTGTATAAAGGAAATATTTCTTTCCTCCAATAATTAGAGGAGTCATTACATATAATGAGTTCACCGTATTTGTTTTTGAATCTACTACGATACATTCTATATGTGTTTAGGACGAGATGTCTTAAAAAATTCTCATCAATATTATCATTGTATTTTATTGACTGAAATACACTGGCAATAATTATTTGATTGTTATCAAGTAAAATAATTTCACTGTCTCCATAATTAAAATT
>TARA_R110002012_G_scaffold287185_4_pt1 | contig 43074 bp, 42 predicted proteins | sample TARA_R110002012 | Tara Oceans TARA_R110002012 (sample SAMEA4396515) | marine metagenome | biome: Westerlies Biome; feature: [DCM] deep chlorophyll maximum layer (ENVO:01000326); material: water (ENVO:00002006), including particulate matter (ENVO:01000060) such as... | depth 40 m
AACCCGCGGTCCGAGTGATGGTCAAGCGTTTGTTCTCAGGCACTTTCCTTTGCCATATTGCTCTGTTCCAGAGCATCGAGGACGAATTGGGCAGCCATTGAGGTTGAGGCTTTCCAGCCCACAATCCTCCGTGCGAACACGTCAATCACAAAAGCAACATAGACAGTCCCAGACCATGTGGGTACGTAGGTGAAATCCGAAACCCAAAGTCAGAGGCCGCTTGTGGCCGTGTCATTCCACTGGTTGTCGCGATGCGCACCGCATCACGACGTAACTTGTCTGTGTATCTCGTCGCTATTCTCAATCTCCTTCATAGCAAACATTGCTCGAAAGAGACCAGAACTAAACCGGGGCGAGACTAGATTGCGAAAAGATACATCAGAAGCGTGGGAAGCAGCGTCTTGCGCATCGATACAATCGAGACTAGCCCGAGGCCAAACAACGGGAGTGTCCCGGTGATAAACGCCAGATAAAGGTAGTCTCCGTTACCATTACTGGGGATCAAGAAAATTAAAGCCCCAAAATATACAACGCTGAGCGCCAACCCGTTATATGCGATTAAATTCAACATTTGCCGCACTCCTGTGCTGAATTAGGTATCGGACCAGTAGGGCAGACTCTGCAGAAAACCAAGGCGATCAATGATATATCCTGACTAAATCGGCAAGCTACTTCTAAACTATGAGCTGGATGCATTTTACAAGTTGTTACAGAATAATTGATCTAAAGGGAGTAGACTCTTGAGGGGCTACATCGATAACAGCGAAATACTCGTCGAGCAATTTGGCGAGGTAGGAACGCCCGACGATTATGCGACCGTGCAGCGGGCGATTGATAGCGGCCACAACATCGTCTTTTCACGCCCATCTGGGTACAAAATCGCAACCAAGCTGACCTTTGATCAAGACGTCACCTACACATTCCGCAACGGTTCTAGTCTGATCTACAAGGGCGACAAAACCTCTCGTCTGGCTGATGTGAATGGACGCGCTGTGTTCATTGATCCCGTTTTTGACGGCGACGATAGGCAGTGTAGCCTGTCGCTGGTATATTGGAGCGCAGGAAGTGGTCCGACATATTTCAACGGAAAATCCCATAACCTGACCGCGCGGGAGCACGGCACCAACCTGACCAATACGATCTATGGACTGGGAATCGACGTGAACAACGTCCGGGATTTTGTCGTCAAAGATCACATGTTTGAAGATATCAAGAGTTACAACGATAGTGTGGTCTATGGCACCCCGACTGAGGGCGTTGGTTTTTGTGGCGGCATTGTATTCATACCCCCAACAGCAACTGATCCTACCGTTCTGTATCTGGACTATTCGGTAGGTGTTATTGACGATTGCACGTTCAAGAACATTCAAACAATCAGGGATGCAGGCCTAGCTCTACCAGACTGGACAAAATACGACGATGGCGACGGTATCCGTTTCTATGGGAACAGGGATTACGCGCCAGAGTGCGACGTGCAAGTGCGTCGATGTCGTTTCATTGACTGCTCAAAGCGAGCTGTCAAATCAGCGATGAAAGGCGTCCGGTTCTCTGATCTCTACATCGTATCCACGGGTGCGGTGCCTTATCCAATGTCAACACTGGCGAAGCTGAACAACGACAACTCACTGGTTGGGGTTAATGCAGAGATGCGCAATCCTGCGCGGGAAGTCACGAGCGCCGTGCAACTTGCCATCCTTGATGACGGTAACACAAAGGTAACGGTCGAAGATATCAATGTTGATTACTGTCAAGTCCTCTTTGAAACAATCGGCCTCAATGCTGGGTCGGTGTTTGAGAATATCACGGTCGATGGTATCCGATGCCCTAACGTATCCTTGCGAGCGATTACTGAAACGCTCAACGGTGGTAGTAATAACCTCGGTATCCGCGTCGATAATATGGATGTAAAGGCGCGTGGTAATAATGCGATATTCGCAGCGCTGGCTTCGCCCTGGTCGTTTGGCTCGATAAAAGCCGAAAACATGTCACTGAAATTGGTGAAAGATTGTGTGCTCGATTACGCTGAGTTGATTTTGGATAACCCCAGCTTTGTCGGAAATGGCATCAGTGGATATATCGAAATTGGCGAAGGCACAGGGGGCTGTCAAATTGGCAGCATATCAGTAGATCAAAGCGGTTTTGGCAGCACCTTGCCCCCAAACAGCAGCTACTTTGCTGTTTTCTATGGGGACGGGGCGAGAATTGGTAAAATCAAAGTTAAGACGGCCGAGACAGCACCCACAGCCAATTACTGGAATGTTCTCTATGGTAATGGCCTGCACGTCGGAAAAATGGAAATGGACGGGCCGATGTCCTTTTCCGTGGGCACGTCCGATGCAGCATTTGGCAACATCGATAGCATTACCCGGCTCGGCTCGGCTACAACGGGTGTCGTCGCTCTTATGCTGGGAAGTGCTGGCTTGTCCAATCTGCGGATCGGCTCGGTTACCGACATGCGCCCTTGTACCGTAGCAAGTGTCAGGCTGCTGAGCGGGTCAACTGATGTGGTGATTGAGAACCTGACCTCCCGAAGCTCGTCCGGTGGAGCGGCACAGGATGATACGGCTGGTCAATTAACAGTGCACAATACCGTACTATGGCCGACGTGAGCGGCGTTTGAAATTCATCTAAATGGTTCACGCCAAATTGCATAACCTCCTGACGTTCTAAAGGTTTTATTCATGACATCTGACGAATTTCCCCACAGCCTTGCGGGGCGAGTAGTCGAGCTTGCAAAAGTGCTAGGGTCAATCGGCATAATTGTCAGTTTTTTCACTGGCATATGGGCCTTCACCTACGGCCCGGTCGCATCGTTTCTGGATCAGTGGAGCAGGATGCAAAATAACATTGCTGAGCTACAACAAAAAATGGCGGTGGTGCAGGGCGAGGACAGGGTGATCCGAGAGGTGCCCGGCCTGACCTATGTGTCAGAGCCAGTATATGAGGGCGAGAATATCGTCTTCAACATGGTGGCAGAACGCACCCGTCTTGGACTGAACTGTGTGCTGCAATACTCACAGCCGATTTTCACCGACATGCTGAATATCCCAACGCCCGGTTTGCGACGTGAGGCTGCCCGTCAAATCAGAGATGACCCAACGCCTTTGCGGCCCGGATACACGCCACCGCCAAACCTTCGACCAGGTCGGGTCACGGTTTATCTTATCCTTGCGTACACATGCGACGGTAAAACCGTCTTCGACCAGACGAGCACCGCAGCCTTTGAGATCATCGAAGGCCCGCGTCCCCTAAACTAACGCCCCCTCAAAACTTAAACCACCATGCCCCGCCAGCGGGGTTTTTTGCATTGGAGAATGCTATGAACTTTATCCCTGACGTGAGGGCCGTTTTGCTGCGGTCCTATTCGATGTGGAGCATGTATTTCGGATTGCTCTGCCTCGTTTTACCGAATGCCCTGTGGGGCCTTTGGAAGATCGAAACCGACCCTTACCCGATTGGCTGGGCGGCATTGGTATTCTTCGCGGCCGGAATCATTGGCCGGGTGATCGATCAAAATCGCAGTGGCATCGTCGCGCGAATGATCTTTCTGGGGTCCTTTGGCTTTGGTGCTGCGATGCTGGGGTTATCTCTGGGCGGGGCTGTAGCTGAAGATATCTATCTGCCCAAGGAAACATCTACGGCGATCGAGCCGGATGAACAGGCGCAACTTTCCCCAATCCGGCTATGGAAGAGCAAGGCTTTGTTCATTCCAGCGATGTCTGAGCCGCCGGTTGCGAAAGCGATGTTCGCTGGCATCGCATCGGATGCTGATTTTCTATCGGTCGCAGTGCCCTTCGTTGGCAGATGGGAAGGGCTGCGACTGGTCGCCTATCGTGACGTCGTGGGGGTATGGACGGTTTGCTATGGTGAAACCAAAGGGGTGCAGCCTAGGGATCGATACACCAAGCCCGAATGCGATGCGATGTTGGCGCGCGAGTTGATCGATTATCGCACTCGGCTGCACCGATATTTCTCGTCTGAAACGAAGCAACGCCGGCTACCGGTTCATCGCGATACTGCTTATACAAGCCTCGCCTATAATGTTGGGGTCGGTGGGACGGGCAGATCCACGGCAGTGCGCCGGCTCAACGCGGGTGACATCGCCGGGGGGTGTAAGGCAATCACTTGGTGGGACAAAGCGGGCGGGAAGGTCTGGCGCGGTCTCGTTGTCCGTCGGGGTGAAGATTACGACAAGTGCATGATCGGAGTGATGAGATGAGTGCGCTCGGGTCAAAGCTTCGATCACTCGAGGGCGGCAAGGTCGCCTTCTTGTGTCCGAGTTGTCAGCAGATGCACCACGTTACGGTGGACGGGTCACGCGGGTGGACATTCAACGGCGATGGCGACAAGCCTACGTTCTCGCCGTCAATTCTGGTGAGGTCCGGCCACCATATGCCGGACATACTGGCGACTGCTGGTGTAATGCGCGGGACAGCGACGGCCAGCCTTTCGGGCCAACCTGTTTCTGCTGCCACTCATTCGTCACTGACGGGCAGATCCGGTTTCTTTCCGATTGCACGCATGAACTGGCAGATCAGACCGTCGACCTGCCGGATCTGAGGGTCGGGGCATGATTAATAAGATCATCCTTGTGGCTCTGTGCATAGCGCTGCTGACGTATCTGGGCCTGGCATGGATGCTGTGGTGGCAGTCTGGCACGATCGACGCTCTGACGGCTGACAAGGCGCGTCTCGAGGCCAGTGTCGATAGCTTGACCGACCAGCGTGATCAGATCTTGTCTTCTGTGAGCCTTGCAGAGCAAAACGCCAAACGACACGCCGATGCGGCCGCATCGCTTCGGCTCCAACTTCAAGCATATGAAAGAGGTAATTGTGATGCGAATGATCCTGGCTGCGCTGTCGATTACATTAACCGCATCCTGCGCGACAGAGCGGATCGTCTACCGTGATGTGGTCCCCTACGTTGGCCCGGAATTGCGCCGACCTGTGCCAATGCCGGCCACGACTGCGACAGATCCCGCAAGGCGCGCGGCGGAAGGTGTCACAAATCTGCTAATCCACGTCGACCGGCTGGAAGGGGATCGTGCGACCGTCGACTGCATTTTAGGGCAGGCTGAAGACAAAGCTGCTGCGAATCCACAACGCGAGTGCGCCGGGCCCAAGTGAGCCCGGAACGTTTGTCAGCGCGTTAGAAAGCCTGCCCCGGCGTGTTTGCAACTTGGTCGCAGGCTTGGGCCTGACATTATATAGGTTGGCGCAGTGAACGGTAGCAATGAGCCCTCTTTACCAAATGCCCTCACGCAGCATTTCGCATCTGCAGAAAATCCAGCCTGTTGCCAACGGCCCGAAGCTGCCGTCCAACTTATTCATCATTGCCGCAATGCAGTCTTCGCTTTGCCGACGTTCGGACGCGATGCTGCATGCCAATTCCGTTTTTAATTCAATTGGAACGGTCTCGTGTTGCGGCTGGACCGCGAATTTTGAACTGCTACAATGGTCAAGTACAGCTTTTCTGGTCTCGACAAGTTGCGGCTGGACCGCGAATTTTGAACTGCTACAATACTGACCGGAAACACCTGAGATGACATTCAGTTGCGGCTGGACCGCGAATTTTGAACTGCTACAATATGCGAGAAGTGATTTCGCTTGGATACAGCGTTGCGGCTGGACCGCGAATTTTGAACTGCTACAATAAGACAACGCCTTGCTTTGCATAGAAACGCGTTGCGGCTGGACCGCGAATTTTGAACTGCTACAATCAGGCGAAGGCACCACAGGCAAAACAGCGAGTTGCGGCTGGACCGCGAATTTTGAACTGCTACAATCGGCCCTGACAGCCACGCCATACGCACGAAGTTGCGGCTGGACCGCGAATTTTGAACTGCTGCAATAGCTCTCCGGATAAGCCTCTGAAAACACAGGGATTTGTCCGGATGCAATTTTGCATTTCCAGAACAAATCGCATCAGAACATTACCAATTGCTGCGGATTCTTACGGGCGGTTTTGCGACCCTGATCCGAGAAATGAACAATATCACGATATTGCCGGTCAGTGAAGTTCAGGATTTGGACGTCACCAAAATCGGGTAGATGAAGTGAGATTCGGTTCACGCGCGTCGCAAAAGCTTCTTTGCCATTGATGAAACGCGCATAGACCGAGAATTGGCTGCGCTCGAATCCCTCATCAAGCAGGAAGTTTCGGAAACCACCTGCAGCCTTGCGCTGAGATTTTGTGTCGGTGGGTAGGTCAAACATCACAATTATCCACATGATACGATATCCTGAAAGAAAAGTTGCGGGGTGGCTCATGATCCCAATCCGGCCAGTGTTAGCGGATCAGGGGGCATCGGCAGGGCAAGCGACAGGGAACCTGCCTCAAAGCTCTGGCCTAGAGATGTCGCCAGTTTTATCAAAGCGAGCGAAACCGGAGTGACGCCGTCGCCTAGTGGTACGTCGGTTGCAATCAAATGGGCGAGAGCCTGCTTTGCTTCGGTGTCAACCTCTGACCCGCGCTGCCCGACGATGGACCTGACAGCGCAATCCACAAGCGGGCGAAACGGCTCCATCAGATCATCGGCCAAGGCAAAGGCATTGCCACGGTTGGAATGGAAAAGGCCAATGGTTGGATGCATGCCAGCCGCCACAACGGCACGAGCGGTCGCGGCCCGTAGAACAGTATAGCCGTAATTCAGTAGGGCATTGGCGTCGCCTTCGGCCGCATCGCGGCGAAAATTAGGGCCCATCATGCGGGGCCAATAATGCCGGGCGGCCTGAGCCTCGATGTTGGTGCTGTCGCCGGAAGTAATTTTGCGCGCCATCAATTGAAGTGGCGCGGGGGGGGGGCACCAATTACCACGAGGGCGGCAGCTTGCATCAGTACCTTGGCGGTAACTACTTGCTTCCAGGCCTGTTTAATCAACGGTGTTTTAGCCTGCCATTGTGCCCGCATGCGTGCACCCTGCGCATGGTGGCCCTCAATCGGTAGTAAAACAGACTTTGGCGCATGATTAGCGGAGCAGAGCACTACAGGCGCTCCCCGGTCCGCAAGTTCACACAGAAGGGATGTGGACCAGGTTGTGCCGTGGGCATGCACAATGACACCAGCAATCTGGTCAAGAGGCGTGCGCCCAATCTCAGTACCGTTTTTGGAGACCTTCAAAAAGCCCCGGTCACGCGACAGATGGCGCCCTTCGTTGGATATATCAATAATCTGGTCCAAAAGAAAAAACCCGAATCAACAATACGTTGTATTGTAACATAATTTTCAAGCACGCCGAGTTTTCAACCTAGTTTGGCAAGCCTGGATCGCGTATGCGGCCCATTTCATCAATATGAACACGGCGGGCTTTTGCTTTGAAAAGGGTGCTGGCACCCATCTGAATGAATTTAAAACTGTCCTCTTTGTCTCGATCTCTGGCGTCAGCATTTGCTTCAGTGTGTGGAGCAAGAAACAAACCTGCGGGTTTGATTTTTTGGACATAGCAAATAATTTCTCGCCCATCGCGTTCGAGTGCGATCATGTCGCGTTTGAAGGCGCGAAGCAGGCGTTTGGCCGCCGGATGCGGTTTCTTTTCAAAGCCGGGCTGATGGGTCTCAAATGTGGTTACGACCTGAGCTTTGATTTTCCCGTCAGGCAGGCACCAAATTTCATAGCAATGATTGCTGTCGCCTTTGTACGCCTTGAACGGTTTGCCATTCTGATCCCGGATTTCGATCCGGGCACTGGCTCGTAACGTCTCTTCCAACCGCACTCGCCTGAGCCCAAAATACGGGTTATCGCTATTGTCGGGCAATTTGCGTGTGTTCGCGAAATCCACCAGAGCCTTTTCAAACGCTTTGCCATCCCCTCCGCGCGTGGCACGCAGTAAATGCTTTTGCAGTTGCGGATCACGGATATTGGCACCACGTGACGTGACTTCTATATCATTTGATTTCAGTGACATGAGCGGCTTGCGGCTAACCACCGTACCCGCATCCGTCAGCCCATAAGCCGTGTCATTGTGCAATTGTCCACTGGTGCTGTCTTTGCCAGACTTTCGGGCTACTGAGTCGATTCGTCCGTGATCGGCGCGGTGACTGACGATGATGCGTTGCATCAGGGTTGCGATGTCGTTGCGAAAGCCCTCCCATGGGGGTGGCACGGAGCGGGCGATCTCTTCTGCGCCTGCATTTTCGTCGCGCTTTGCCATGTCGCTGATGCGTTTGATTAGGCTCCGGTCAGTGGCAGCGATAACGGCGGCGTCAATCGCATGGTGCCGATGATCGGTGCGGTTTTTGGCTTTGACAGTCTGTGCATCACTGTCGGTGAGGGCATCAAGGCCGTTCAGGCCCCAGTGGCGGCGCAGCATCTCGGTCAGGCGACCGGGAACTACCCAGACATGACTTTTGCCATCGCCGCCGTCATAGAGCGCGTCAAGATAACTGCGGGCGATGCGTGACAGATATTGAGTGTCCTTCAAGGCCCGGGCAGTGAAGTCATTCTCACCCTCGAACCTTTCCATTGCATCAGGTGCAAAACGCCAGGACTTATTGTCAGGTAGGTTTGTGAGATTGGCCGCAATGACCTCCCATTTTGGGGTATCGCCCCAAACTTCCCACGGGGTCTTGTTCCCCTTTTGCCGATTGGCTTCTTTCAGGCACAGTGTGCGATTGGCAAAACTGTCGTCCAGAGTGCGAGAATAGGGCAAGATGTGATCTATATCGCAAGAGCCGTCGAAAAGCATGGTCGCGCTAATCCGTTTGCCCGTATAGGGGCAATTGCGCGTCATGACGTCATGACCGAGGTCTTCCCACAGACGCAGGATCATCCGGTGGGCACCGGTGTCTTTCTGGCCTAGGTCCTCCACCAGTTTTTTGCCCCGCGCAATTGCGGCATCAGTATTGCGCTTGATAATTTTCTGCACTTCGCGTTTCTGATCTTCGGATTGTTTTAAATCGCGCGCTAATTCGACGACAATTTCGTCGGGACGACCATGGACAGTAATAACACGGTTCACCAAGCGGCGAAGCTGGTTCAATCCGATATGAACCGTCGGGTTGGTGATGCGGCCATAACGGGTGATGTCATCGTCGGCCTTTATCCCCGAGCCGGGAATGACATGACGATCTAGAATTTCGCCATAATAGGGCAATTGTTCCAGCACCTCACCGGTGCGGCCATCCGAATGATGCCAACCACAGACGGTAACAGCATCGCTATAGGTGCAAACACGATCCTCAAGGGCAGAAAATATCTGGGTCGTTGCCGTTAACCCGAGCCGCCCGTAGCCTTCGGGCAGTGGCGCATTGGTGGTGGCTTCTGCGTGTTCGCGATCAAGCCCGTTTTCAGACATCATCCAGTCAACCAAATTGGCATGTTCCTGGTCGCTTTGCACCGCGCGAATGCGCTGGATCACCTCCCATTGCGTGCCCCAGTCCAGCGTCGACCATCGCGCTCCATACCTGTCAGGATGTGACAGGCTCGCGCGGACCGGATCACAGCTGATGGCATCGCGGTTGGCCGTTTCCAACGTGAACGTTTGCCCGGGGTGCAATTTGATTGCTTTGCCAAGCGCTTTCAGCTTCAGCGCCATTCCCGACAAGGTTTTGGTGTGGTTCTTGGTATCAAGCAGGTGAATAATCTTGTTGCGATCTTCTAGTGACAAAGGCTCGGCCTTTACCCCGGGCTCGGTCACGCGCAGGCTATTCACGGTCTCAAGCAAAATACGCCGTTGGTTCAGCGGATGTGCACTTGGGATGCGCCTTTCATCCGTAAAAAGGCACAATCCCACATCGGGTGTTTTGAGTGGGCGTTGGTGGAAAATGATGGTTGCGATCTCCTTGCGCAGATCATCCGTCAGAGCATCCGGGTGATAAACCGCCTGCGTCGCCCAAAGCCTGTCGAACTCTTCGGACAAGTGACGGCGGTCGGGGTAAAAGTCATACCCGGCTTCTTCTTTCTCCGCATGATCGCGGCGGGCAACCGACAGGCGGGTGCGCACCGTCGGCACCTCTTTGAGGTTGGGGGCCTTTGCACGGCGCATATGTAGAAACTCGCCGTAAGTGCGCGCGTTTTTGATCGCCATCTCTTCATCAAGGCGCTTAGTTGCGTCCTTGATTTTGCCGCTTTCATTATCTCCGCGATCTGCCTTGCAGTTTGATCTGAACCCGCGCCGTTGGTTGAGGTGGAACAAGGCGCGACCGAACCGCGGCAGTGGCAGTGCCGCATCAAGGCCTTCAGCGCGAAGCTGGTAAGGATCAAACAATTCCAGCGCTTTTGCCTCTGCAGGGTCAGACGACATCAGACCTACCTCAGCCATCCGTTTCATCAACGCAGCCTTTCGACGCAAGAACCGGTCACGACGGCGACGTTGCGCGCGCGCGCGGCGCGCCGATCCACGGCTAGGGACCCACCAGATTTGGGATCTCGGCCATCCGAGAAAATGCGCACGCCGCCGTCGATGACGTCTGTTATAACGCCGTTCTCAGTAGAATAGAGCCACCAGCCAATCGAATTTGTACCAATATCAAGACCAAGCCGCATCAACAGTTCCCTCTAATAATACAATCAAAGGCCACATTTACTGCTTCTGTGATCAACTAGAAAGTGTGTATTGACACAGCTGGCGAGTTACAACATCCTTGGGATGTTCAAAATTCGCGGTCGAGCCGTTAACAAGCATTCGATTGCACCACATTGAAACGCAGGCTACGGCCTGCGTTTTTCTTTCGTATACGGCAATACTCGGACGCTCGGGCCTTGCAGGAATAATGTGCAGAATGGAAGCTAAAGGTCTTGTTTCCCAAGCTCTATGAACACTCAGCGAATTTCTGCTTCCGGCCCTTGCTGTCGATTCTTTTGTCCAGAGGTTAATTTTTCGCGGTTGCAGGGAACGGCGGTAAGTCGAAGGTTTATGGCTGCTGTCAGTGCGAGCTGTAGCGGCGACAAATTCCGCATAGCAGACTTTACCTCGGTTATGATTGCTTTTGCGTCCCTTGGGTCCTTCGGTGTCGGTGTGGTTTGGACGGAAGGCATTGTGTCAGCCACGGGCATGTAGATCGTATCTAGGTAGCCCTCAAGTTTGCCGAATTAATATCTAAGTCTTTGATAAGCTATCAGACGCTTATGTACCGGTTTTCACCTCAAGCCATGAAAACCAAAAATATACGTAGAACAGCTGTGATTTATACTTGTCCAGTTTGGTCGCCTTGTTGTCGCGCTCATATCGTGTCGATTCAGCGTGTGACAGGTGCTTTGTAAATCATTGAAATCATATGCGACACTTCAATGATTTCGTATGACACATTATCATTGATAACAAAGGAAAAAAGCGGTATTTTGGCAGGCCCGACAGGACTTGAACGCATCCGCACGATCGCCGCACAAGTCTGGGTGAAAGTCTTGGGGTCGTGCTCTAAAACCTTCCCAGACGTTCCCGATTTTGCCTAAGTGACTGTTTTCGGATCAACGCAAAAAATTGCGGCAAAAAGCCATATTTTTATAGTTGAAACTGTTTGGAAGATTTGGAGCGGGTAACGAGAATCGAACTCGTAACTAAAGCTTGGGAAGCTGCCGTGATACCTTTTCACCATACCCGCGTGCCGTTGTGTGATTTAGGCGGAACCATCGGGTGCGTCAAGTCAGGATTTGGTGGCGGTAAAAAAGTTGATCTCGGCGGGGACAGCATGATGGTCAAATTCGCCAAACGCCTTGCGCATGGCAGCTTCGATACGGTCTCGTGCCGGTTGGGTGGCGTCGAAATGCTTCATGGTACCGCTTGCCGGGCCAACCTGCATTGACAGCGTCGCGATCTGGTCTGCACCACCGGGCAGGGTAAGGCGTATATTTCGTGCCGCGCCCGTGACATTTGTCAGACCTGCCGTCGCCAAAGCGGTGCAAGTTTTGTCTATGTCGCGCAGTGCAAAGGGCCCTGGCGCGTCCGGATCGGTCTTTGGTGGAGCACCCAGCTCTGCCTTGGCGATGGAGGCGGGCAGGGTGAACCATGGGTTGGCTTGGGTCTGACCCCAAGTGGCAAAGCTGATCTTGCCACCGGGTTTCATGGCGCGTGCAATGTTGCGAAATGCTGCGGTGGTATCGGTAAAAAACATCACTCCGAACCGCGAGATCGTTCGGTCGAACTGGCCCGGGTCAAATGGATGAACCTCGGCATCGGCTAGGGCAAAGCCGACTTGAGGTAAATCCGCTGCCCTTTGCGCCGCGCGCACCATCATCGTGGATGAGATGTCGGCCCCCAAAACATGACCCGTATGACCCACTTCCGCCCCCGCCCGCAGCGTCGATTGCCCAGTACCACAACCGATGTCCAATACTTTGTGGCCTTGCAAGAGATCGGCGTTCTCAAGGACGAGGTCCAATACCGGGGACAGGAGTTGATCCAGGTCATGTTCCTGCGCTACCCATGTAGGGCCGGCGTTGCTGGTCCAGAATTCTTCTTGATCGCTGTTTGAAGACGTCATCGCAGTTAGTCCTTTGATCTGGGTTTATCCTCGGCGCCGTCTACGCCCCCCACCGGCGCCGTCGCCACCGCCCGTATTGAACATCGCGGTTGGCAGGGTTACAATGCTGTTGAGGATGGGAAAGGGTTCAACCGCGTTAGGGATCGCCGAAGCATTTACGAAATGCTCTTGAAACCGCGGTTCGATGGCTGTTTCGACCTTGTGAATATTACGGACTGTTTCCTCAATTTCCGCCCGAGTGGAACTGTTGAGCAAGGCAATTCTCGCGCCCGTCCCAGCGGCGTTGCCTGCCGAGGTCACCTTGTCGAGAGGTGCGTCCGGGATCATCCCCAGTATCATCGCGTGTTTCGGGCTGATATGTGCGCCGAAGGCACCAGCCAATACGACGCGGTCCACTTTATCGACGCCGAATTTGTCCATCAGCAGACGCGCCCCGGAATAAAGCGCGGCCTTGGCCATCTGGATTTCGCGGATGTCGCGGTTGGTCACGGTAATACGTGGACCCCCGATTTCGGTGCCATCATATACCAGATATGAATTGGTGCGCCCATCGGCAAAGACATTGACCGATCCGGTTTGATCTGCGGTACCGATAAGGCCCGCTGCATCGACGATGCCGTGAATACGCATTTCCGCAACCATCTCGATGATACCCGAGCCACATATACCGGTCACGCCGGTGGCTCCGATTGCGCTTAGGAAATCCGGATCGTCTGACCACAGGTCGCTGCCAATCACCTTGAAACGGGCGATCTTTGTACTGGGGTCGATTTCCACCCGCTCGATCGCGCCCGGGGCTGCACGTTGGCCGCTGCTGATTTGCGCGCCTTCAAAGGCGGGTCCGGTGGGCGACGAACAGGCAAGAACCTTTTCCCTGTTACCCAACAGGATTTCCGCATTGGTGCCGACATCGACCACGAGAACGAGATCATCGGATTTGTCCGGTGCTTCTGACAGGGCGACAGCCGCGGCATCTGCACCTACATGCCCCGCGATACAGGGCAGAAAATATACCCGTGCAGACGGGTGGATGTTCAGGTCCAGTTCGACCGCACGAAGGCGCAGCGCGTTCGATGTGGCCAGTGCGAAAGGCGCTTGCCCCAGCTCGAACGGGTCTATGCCAAGAAACAGGTGGTGCATGACCGGGTTACACACAAATACTGCATCCACGACCATGCTCTTGTCGATCCCGCCTTCGGTACAGATGTCGTCAAATAACGTATTCATTCCAGCACGTACAGCACGGGTCATTTCTTGGGCACCGCCCTCGTTCATCATGGAATAGCTGACACGGCTCATCAAGTCTTCGCCAAAGCGTATCTGCGGGTTCATCACACCTGAAGAGGCGACAACCTCTCCTGTTTGCAGGTCGCATAAATGTGCAGCGATGGTGGTAGACCCCAGATCGACCGCTAGGCCATAAAGCGTGCCTTCGTAAAAGCCCGGCCATAGATGCATAATACGCGGGGGGTTTTCGTCGTCGCCCAAGTGCACCGCAACCGTGACCTTCCATTCGCCCTTACGCAGAGTTTTCTGAATAGTTTGAAAGATTTGCAGATCTGCTTTAACGTTCATCAACTGCCACTGTTCACGCAGGGCGTCGGTAAGCCGTTCAAGGTCGCCCGACGGGTCGTGCATGTCTGGCTCTTGTACTTCGACATAGAACAGTTTGGTTGACGGGTTCAAAACGATGTCGCGCGCTTCGGCGCGTTTGCGCACCACTTGTTTGTGAACTTGGCTTTCGGCGGGCACGTCGATCACGACATCACCTTGAACCTGCGCCTGACAGCCCAGCCGGCGCCCGTCCAGCAGGCCGCGTTTATCTTTGTAACGTTGTTCGACGCTGTTCCACTCTGACAACGCGTCATCGTTGACGGTCACGCCATGTTTCGGGAACTGACCATAACCTGGGGACACCTGACACTTCGAGCAGATCCCACGACCACCGCACACCGAATCCAGATCGACGCCAAGCTGCCGCGCAGCTGTCAGGATGGGGGTGCCTTTCGGGAAATGCCCGCGCTTGCCCGAAGGCGTGAATACCACCAGTGGATCGTTGCTCATGTCGTTTCGTCCTCAACCGCTTTGCCGCAACATAGCGCAGCAGGCGGCAGGTGAAAGCGGTGATACGTCACATTGTGCCCCAGCAGCGGCTTATGCTTCGCGTTCCGCACGTGCATGAAAGATAAATCCTAGAAAATTAAGCAAAATCTGCGCAGCTAAAATGCTGGTTGATCCACTTCGATCATAGTCGGGAGCGACCTCGACCAGATCTATTCCGACGATGTCGTGACGCTTGGCAGCAGCCTGCAGCAGCTCGAGAACCTCGTAGTATAGGAACCCACCATGCGAGGGCGTACCGGTGCCCGGCGCGATAGAGGGGCAAAACGCGTCGATATCTATCGTTACATACAGCCGCGCCCTGTCAGGCACGTGACCTAACACCCCCGACGTACCCATTTCACGTGCTTGCCGAACCGAAATGATGTCGGACCCCATGGCACGCGCATCGTCATATCCTTCGCGGGCGGTCGAGCTGACATTACGGATGCCAACCTGAGTCATGCCGGTCACATAATCCCGTTCAAGAGCCCGCCGCATTGGGTTACCATGACCATGCCGTACGCCGTGGCGTTCATCGACGAAATCCAGATGTGCGTCAATTTGCAGCACGTGAATCGCTCCTTGGCGGTCAAAGGCGCGGATGCATGGGATGTTGATTGAGTGATCGCCGCCAATCACGACGGGCAGGGCACCGGCATCAAGTATGGCACGCACGCCAGTTTCGATATTGGCATGGCTTTGTTCAGTATCCGTATGGATGATGTCAGCGTCGCCGATGTCGACTATATTTACGTCACCTGGCAGATATACCACGTCGTCCTCATGGTCATACGCACCTGCGTGACCGAAACTGAATAGCGTCGATGCTTCGCGTACGCCGCGTGGGCCGAACCGCGCACCGGCCCGCCACTGAGTACCGCTGTCATATGGTGCCCCCAAGATCGCCACATCAGCATCTAATGCGGTCCAATCCGGCTCATAAGGTCGCTTGCCAAATGTCGCGATCCCTACAAATGGTAAGTCGAGTCTGCCACTTTCATATCCGTGTCGCGTCATGTGATTACTCCTGTTGAAGGGCCGTTTTTCGCAGCTTTCTCTAAAGTCTAAGTATTTGCAATGCTGGCAGTGCGCGAATGGGTCTTTCCAAACCGGGTCATCCATGAAATATGAAACCGCCAAATGAACCCATGCAAGCCGAGGTGCAAAATGGAGATTCGTGAGGCTCTGACCTTTGATGATGTACTACTGGTGCCAGCGGCATCGAGCGTGCTGCCTTCCACAGCAGATACGCGGACGCGCGTGACAAAATCCATTGCGCTGAATATCCCTTTGCTGAGTTCGGCAATGGATACGGTGACTGAAAGCCGCATGGCGATAGCGATGGCACAAGCCGGTGGAATGGGCGTTATCCACCGTAACCTCACCATAGAAGAACAGGCGCTAGAAGTGCGCCGGGTGAAACGCTTTGAATCGGGTATCGTCTATAATCCGATCACGTTACGGGCTGACCAGACGCTCGCTGACGCCAAAGCACTTCAGGAACGTTATCGTGTGACCGGCTTTCCGGTAGTGGATGACGCAGGCCGCGTCGTTGGGATTGTGACCAACCGCGATATGCGCTTTGCATCGGATGATAAAACGCCTGTAAGGCTGATGATGTCGACCGATAACCTTGCGATTTTGCATGAACCTGCGGACCGCGATGAGGCAATCAGCCTGATGAAAGCGCGACGTATCGAAAAGCTCTTGGTCACGGATGCAACGGGCAAGCTGACCGGGTTGCTCACGCTAAAGGACACTGAACAGGCGGTACTTAACCCCACGGCGTGCAAAGATGCACTTGGTCGCTTGCGGGTCTCAGCGGCGACGACGGTGGGCGATGCGGGGTTCGAGCGGTCGCAGGCGCTGATTGATGCGGGTGTAGACATGATCGTTATCGACACCGCACATGGACATTCCGAAGGGGTGGCCGCAGCGGTGCGCCGGGCACGAGAACTTTCAAATGACGTACAAATTATCGCAGGTAACGTGGCGACCGGAGAGGCGACACGGGCCCTGATCGATGCGGGCGCAGACGGGATCAAGGTTGGTATAGGCCCAGGGTCGATTTGCACGACGCGAATGGTGGCAGGCGTCGGGGTGCCACAACTGACCGCAATCATGGATTGTGCCGCTGCTGCGGGGGATATTCCGGTGATCGCCGACGGCGGGATCAAGTTTTCGGGTGACTTCGCCAAGGCGATTGCCGCAGGTGCGTCTTGCGCCATGGTTGGAAGTATGATTGCCGGAACTGATGAATCCCCCGGAGAAGTGATTTTATATCAAGGCCGTAGCTTCAAAAGCTATCGTGGAATGGGCAGTTTGGGCGCGATGGCTCGTGGGTCTGCCGACAGGTATTTCCAAAAGGATGCAGCCTCTGACAAGCTGGTCCCGGAAGGTATCGAGGGGCAGGTTCCCTATAAGGGGTCTGCCGGTGCGGTGATTCACCAGTTGGTCGGGGGGCTGCGTGCCGCCATGGGCTATACGGGCTGCGCCACCGTCGGAGAAATGCGTAAGAATTGCACTTTCGTTAAAATTACGGGGGCAGGACTGTCAGAAAGCCACGTGCATGACGTACAAATCACCCGCGAGTCTCCGAACTATCGGATCGGCTAAGCCGGGTATGAAAAGGTGTTATCCTCGTGAGTAAATTATGACCCCTGGCGCACGTATTTCAGCGGCCATCGAGATACTCGATGCGATGGCAGAAGGGACACCTGCCGAACAGGCGATGACCCGTTGGGCCCGCAGCAGCCGTTTTGCCGGATCAAAGGATCGCGCAGCCGTGCGGGATCATGTTTTTGACGTTTTGCGTCAGCGACGTCAGGTGGCGCATATGGGGCACGGTGAAACAGGGCGCGGCTTGATGATTGGGCTGTTGCGGGTGCAAGGCATCGACCCCGTGCCGCTTTTCAACGGAGAAGGTCATGCGCCACGCCCCTTGGCCGAAGCAGACCTAGAAGTGCCACTACCCCCCACCGACGAAGCCACTGCGTGGAACCTTCCGGACTGGATAATACCTGAATTCAAGGCATCGCTCGGCGATCGCGCCGACCTGACTGCCAAGGCGTTGCAAACCCGCGCGCCAGTCACGTTGCGGGTCAATGTCGCTCGGGTTAACGTCATAGCGGCAATGGAGAAATTATCCCAAGAGGGTATCGAGACAAGAACAAACCCGTTGGCACCTACTGCGCTGACTGTAATCGCCGGGGAACGAAAAATCCGTAACTCTTCCAGTTACTTGGAAGGTGACATTGAACTTCAGGATGCGTCGAGCCAAGCGGTTGTCGCGGCGATACCACATGGCGCGCGCGTTCTGGATTATTGTGCAGGCGGCGGCGGTAAAGCGCTTGCAATTGCCATGGATTCTGACACCGCAGTGTTTGCACATGACATTGACCCGGCCCGCATGCGGGACCTTCCTGCTCGTGCAACCCGCGCCGGCGTAACTGTTCACCACCTTGACGCTGAAAACATGACTGCCCAAACACCGTTCGACGTCGTCCTGTGTGATGCTCCTTGTTCAGGTAGCGGTGCATGGCGACGTTCGGCAGAAGGCAAGTGGACGTTGTCAGAGCAACGCCTGAAAGGTCTAACTCAGATCCAGGACGATATTTTGGATAAGGCTGCAAAGCTGACCGCAAATATGGGCACTCTGGTCTACGCAACATGTTCGGTTTTTTCAGCGGAAAATGAGCGCAGAATTACTGCGTTTCTGACAAGACACCCTGAGTGGGCTCAAGTTTATTCAAAGCGTTTCGATATAGATGAGAACGGAGACGGTTTTTTTACCTCACACTTGATGCGTGTTTAAAATTGTGTATAGTCAACCAAAGGGTGTTTTTTGGTTGATCTGCCTGGCGTTTAATAGCTGATTAACCTTCCTGCGCATAGATGAAGATAAATATCATCGCGAAAGGAGGCTTACTTGTCGGATCGGTTCAACGTGCACAGTTTAACGTTGCGAAAACGCTTGGTATGGCTATTTTCCTTCTCATTTCTTGCTGCCGGTCTAAGTTTGCTGGCTCAGGATTCCACCGTGGCGATGATGTCTCAGTCTATCGCGATTGCGGTTGGCGCAGTGGGCATTTTCCACATCGTATACGATTTGGTGCGATTCAGGCGTATCGAAAACGCGCACAAAGCAGTTTACGATCTGATTGCCAACGATAAAAGCGCGAGCTTTTTTGCCGCTGCTGATGGCATTATCATCGCAAGAAACTCTGCGACCTGCGCTATCTTCGACGGTCAGATTGCTCAGACTGTGAGCGCTCTTTTTGCGAGCCAATTTGCCAATCCTTCAACTATCGTCTTCCGTATGCAGTCGCTTGCCAGCCAAGACGGCGCAGCACGCGAAAACATCCGAACCCGGGATGGTGAAATTCAGTTGTCGGTACATCGCGCTCCAGGCGGATACTTGTGGCGTGCGCAGGTGGTTCAGGGTGCCGTTTCATTAACAGGGCAGCAGAACGATCAGATGTTGCCGATGCTTATGATCTCAAGATCGGGGGCTGTTTTGTCGATGAACGACGCGGCCCGGCGGCTGATGGGGCGGCGGATTACGGCCCTTGACCAGCTGTTCGACAAACGTGTCGTACATCATGGCGCTATCGTAGAGATACATACCGCTCAAGGATCGGAATTACTGATGGTTGCGGAAGTGGCAGCTAGCGCAGGGCGTCGCGCGCTTTATCTACTGCCCGGTAATACTGGCCAATCCGCCGATGTTGGTTGGCAAGCATTCCAGCAACTGCCAATCCCATTGGTAAAGATCGCACCTGACGGCGCAGTTCTATCTTACAATATGATGGCATCCAACCTTATCGGCGGCGCGCTGACCCCGGAGAGCCACTTAAGTGATCTGATGGAAGGCCTTGGGCGGTCAATATCGGATTGGCTGGCAGACACGCTAGAGGGTCGGTTGGTCAAGAAATCCGAGTTTCTGCGCCTGAAGCGGGACGATAAGGAAGTGTTCGTTCAAGTTACTTTGAACTTGGTATCAGAATTGGGTCGACCTGCGCTAATCGCCGTTTTGAACGATGCGACTGAACTGAAATCGTTACAGGCTCAATTTGTCCAAAGTCAGAAAATGCAAGCTATCGGCCAGCTTGCGGGTGGGGTAGCGCACGATTTTAATAATTTGCTTACCGCGATTTCGGGGCATTGTGATTTGTTGTTGTTGCGCCACGATCAGGGTGATTCAGATTACAGTGATCTTGTCCAAATCAACCAGAATGCCAACCGCGCGGCTGCATTGGTTGGGCAGCTATTGGCATTCTCACGCAAACAGACCCTTCGGCCAGAAACACTGGATATACGCGACACCATGGCTGACCTGACCCACCTATTGAATCGGTTGGTGGGAGAAACCGTAACGCTTACCTTAAGCCACGACCCTGTTTTGCAACCTATACGTGCAGATAAGCGCCAGCTGGAACAGGTGTTGATGAACCTCGTTGTCAATGCACGCGATGCCATGCCAACCGGCGGAGAGATCAAAGTGACGACAGAATGCGTTGCTCTTGACACTGCTTTGACCCGTGACCGGGTTGTGGTGCCATCCGGTAGATACGTAACCGTACAGGTGGAAGACCAAGGCGAAGGTATAGCCCCTGATAATTTACAAAAAGTGTTCGAGCCTTTTTATACGACCAAACGAACGGGTGAGGGGACAGGATTGGGTTTGTCGACCGCTTATGGCATCGTCAAGCAATCGGGAGGTTACATATTTGTTGACAGCGTATTAGGCAAAGGCACTGTATTTTCATTATATTTCCCCGTGATGGTTCAGGCTGTGGTTGCGGCAAAAGAACGCCCGCCCGCTGTGCCGTCCGCCCCAGCAAAGCATAACGACGGTATTGTACTGCTGGTAGAGGATGAAGCCCCGGTACGGGCATTCGCCAGTCGAGCGCTCCGACTGCGAGGATATACTGTCATCGAGGCAGATTCAGCGGAGGGGGCCCTTAAGACGCTCGAAGATCAGACATTGAATGTTGATGTTTTTGTAACCGACGTGATCATGCCGGGTATGGATGGACCCAGTTGGGTACGACAGGCATTGAAAAAACGCCCGGGTGTTCCTGTAGTATTCGTATCAGGCTATGCAGAGGACAGTTTTGAGGATGCCCAAACCTCTATACCGAATTCAACTTTCCTGCCAAAACCGTTTTCCCTGACAGAATTGACCAACATGGTTCATCGTCAGTTGCTTTGATCACGTGATGGAATCGTACAAGGCAAATTCTTCGGAAAATTTACGGCGAAATCGCGATTCCACATCGGGTGATAGCGAAAGATCCATCTGTGGTGAAACGTTTTCCCGTCTAAGGTCAAGAAGAACATCCAGCCGGTCTTGCAGGAAGTTCTGTAGACGGGCCTGATCTTCATACCGAAAATAATGAGTTATTTTTGTTCCATTTGGTTGGGGTGCCATGAAATTGAGCTGACTGCCTACGTCCGCAAAACCGGGTTTGTCACCTTTCATGTAAGCCAGAACAAATTCGTCAAATGATACGTCGAAAGTAGCGTTGGATTTGCCTTTCATGAAGGGGCGTCGACGATAACGGTACCAACTGCCAAGCCAACTGATCGGTTCGCGCATGACGCACATGAGCTCGAGCTCTACATCGCACACCTTGAGAAACATCGGCCGTACAAATCGGTTGTAGCGATAGACCGGCGCATGTTTCAGCATAGGTGGTTCAGAAATCACCATATCCGCCCGAGGAGCAAGCGCAGTTTCGTACGCCGTAGTCCCAGTTTTGGGCAAGGATAAAAACGCCAATCGTTCCTTAAAGAAAATAAGCATCTGCCGGATTTCCCCGATTTATTATGGTCAAGAACCGATTTATCCAATCGTGGCAAGGTGCATCGGCTAGCAGGTGTAATACACCATCATCAGTGGTTCATACAAACCAAACCCGAAATTATTAATCAATGTCTTAGTGTCGGATGTTAAGCACCTAACGCGTTTCTATCGACACCGATTTTTTCTAATAAGTTTTGTACTAAAAGGTTCTTTTACAAAGCCTTAATCACTACCGGATACCCTCTGTAAGATGATACAATTATTAGCAATAAGGCCAATCAAAGTAGAAAACGGGAACAAAAAGATTGAAATGTTCTGCATTTAGTCTCATATGGAACATACAAGGAACAAAACGTTGGTGGCCATGCTGGTGATTGCGGCATGCGATACACTGTGACACTAAGGGGATAACCTAAAATGGCAACGGCAGATCTTTTGACAATGGACAACAAGAAAAAAGCTGAAAAGCAAAAAGCTCTCGACAGTGCACTTGCACAGATTGAACGGCAGTTCGGTAAAGGGTCAATCATGAAATTGGGGGCCGAGGGGGCCGTTCAAGACATCAAGTCAAGTTCGACCGGGTCTCTGGGCCTTGATATCGCACTGGGTATCGGCGGCTTGCCCATGGGGCGGATCATTGAAATTTACGGTCCTGAAAGCTCGGGCAAGACAACGCTGACGCTGCATTGCGTTGCAGAGCAGCAGAAAATGGGCGGTGTGTGTGCCTTTGTAGATGCCGAACATGCGCTCGACCCTCAGTATGCCAAAAAAGTCGGCGTCGATATCGACGAATTGTTGATATCGCAACCTGACACGGGCGAGCAGGCGTTAGAGATCGTCGATACGCTGGTTAGATCAGGTGCGGTGAATATGGTCGTTGTCGATTCTGTGGCGGCTCTTACCCCCAAGTCAGAACTCGAGGGCGATATGGGCGATAGTTCGGTTGGCGTGCAAGCGCGGCTGATGTCGCAGGCGATGCGGAAACTGACCGGGTCAATTTCGCGGTCTAATTGCATGGTGATCTTCATCAACCAGATCCGGATGAAAATTGGCGTTATGTTCGGCTCCCCGGAAACGACAACTGGTGGCAACGCGCTCAAATTCTATTCTTCTGTACGCTTAGATATTCGCCGCATCGGTGCCCTGAAAGACCGTGATGAGGTCGTCGGCAACGCCACGCGGGTAAAAGTCGTCAAAAACAAAGTTGCCGCGCCGTTTAAGCAAGTGGAATTCGACATCATGTATGGCGAAGGTATTTCAAAAATGGGCGAAATTCTTGATTTAGGGGTCAAGGCTGGCGTCGTTGATAAGTCGGGTTCTTGGTTCAGCTACGGTGACGAGAGGATTGGACAGGGGCGGGAGAATGCCAAAACCTTTCTGAAAGAAAACCCAGCTATGGCGATCGAGATCGAAGATAAGATACGTGCTGCTCACGGTCTAGATTTTGAGGGTTCCGAAAATGATGATGTCGATATCCTCGAGGCTTGATTTTTTCACTCATTAAAAGATACCAAGGCGCACCTTAGAGGTGCGCCTTTTTCGTGGGGCTTGCCCCATGGACAGTACAGTGTCGCAAGGGTATTCGGGGAATAACTCTTTTCCTGCCCCTCGAAAGGCCCCGAATATGAAGACGCTCAACGACATTCGTTCAAGTTTCCTAGGATATTTTGAAAAGCAGGGTCACTCTGTACAGCCGTCAAGCCCATTGGTCCCGCGTAACGATCCGACCTTGATGTTTACCAACTCCGGCATGGTTCAATTCAAAAACTTGTTCACCGGCGTCGAAACCCGCAATTATACACGTGCGACGACTGCCCAGAAATGCGTGCGGGCAGGGGGAAAACACAATGACTTGGATAATGTGGGATATACCGCGCGTCACCATACGTTCTTCGAGATGCTCGGAAATTTCAGCTTTGGTGATTATTTCAAAGAAGAGGCCATCGCGTTTTCGTGGGAGTTGATCACCAAAGAGCTCGGTATTGATCCCAACCGTTTGTACGTCACAGTCTACCATACTGATGATGAGGCCGCGAATATTTGGAAGAAGGTCGCGCACCTCCCTGATGAGCGGATCATTCGTATTGCGACCGACGACAACTTTTGGATGATGGGGCCAACCGGGCCTTGTGGTCCCTGTTCAGAAGTTTTCTACGACCATGGCGATCACATCTGGGGCGGACCACCCGGCTCCCCTGAAGAGGATGGTGACCGTTTTGTCGAGATCTGGAATTTGGTGTTCATGCAATATGAGCAGTTCGAAGACGGTACACGCAAGCCTTTGCCAAACCAGTCCATCGATACCGGGATGGGGATAGAGCGGGTTGCGGCCTTATTGCAGGGAACCAACGATAACTACGCGACCGACCTTATGCGCAACTTAATTTTGGCAAGCGCCAACGCTTCCAATACCGACCCAGATGGTGCCGGAAAGACCCACCATCGCGTTATTGCAGACCATCTGCGTTCCACATCGTTCCTGATCGCGGATGGTGTCATGCCGTCGAACGACGGGCGCGGTTACGTGTTACGCCGAATTATGCGCCGGGCAATGCGTCATGCTCACCTTCTGGGCCTCAAAGACCCTTTGATGCACCGTCTCGTTCCCGAATTGGTCCGTCAGATGGGGGGGGCATATCCAGAGTTGGGCCAAGCGCAGTCATTGATCGCCGAAACCCTATTGCTTGAGGAAACGCGGTTCAAGCAAACCCTTGATCGTGGCCTCAAGCTATTGGACGACGAACTTAAGGTTCTTCCAGCGGGTGCAAACTTGCCAGGTGAAACCGCATTCAAGCTTTATGATACCTACGGATTCCCAATTGATTTGACGCAAGATGCTTTGCGTGAACAGGATCGCGGCGTTGACATTGATGGCTTCAATTCGGCCATGGACAAGCAAAAAGCCCTAGCCCGCGCTGCGTGGGCCGGTTCTGGCGAAGCGGCGGATGCTACCGTGTGGTTTGATGTTGCCGAGAAAACCGGTGCCACAGATTTTCTCGGTTATGATACCGAATCAGCCGAAGGCCAGATTGCGGCAATTGTGCAAGATGGTGAGCAGGTCTCAGAAGTGGCGTCAGGTGCCAAGGTACAGATCGCGCTTAATCAAACACCTTTTTATGCTGAAAGCGGCGGGCAGATCGGCGATACTGGGCTGATCAAGACCGAAACCGGTGTGATCAACGTAACTGATACAAGAAAAACAGCCGGTGTTTTCATTCACATAGGTCAAGTCACCGAAGGCGTTGTCAAAATATCGCAGGCCGCAGTGCTTGAGGTCGACCACCTTCGCCGAACTTCTATTCGGGCCAACCACTCAGCTACGCACTTGCTCAACGAAGCCTTGCGTAATGCCCTAGGGGACCACGTGACACAGCGCGGCTCGCTCAACTCTTTTGATCGCCTGCGTTTCGATTACAGCCACAATCACCCCCTTACGGCCGAAGAGATCACCAGCATCGAGCAAGAAGTAAATAATTATATCCGCCAAAACACCCCTGTTGAGACAAGGATAATGTCGCCAGACGACGCGCGAAGCTTGGGCGCACAGGCCTTGTTTGGCGAGAAATACGGCGATGAGGTGCGTGTGGTATCCATGGGCCGCTCCTCCGAATCTGGGAAGGGTTCAGATAAATCCACCTATTCGCTAGAACTGTGCGGGGGTACCCATGTGCGTCAGACCGGCGACATCGGCGCTTTCGTCGTACTTGGTGATAGCTCCAGCAGCTCAGGTATTCGTCGCATTGAGGCGCTCACGGGGACCGAGGCGCTAAACTGGCTTCGTGAACAAGAGGCCACATTATCGCGTGTCGCGGCAGAATTGAAAACATCAGCTACCGATGTCCCGGACCGTGTACGCGCACTGCTTGATGAACGTCGGGCGCTGGCGAATGAAGTTGCGCAACTGCGCCGCGAACGTGCGATGTCTGGGGGCGGTGCCGTTGCCCATGAACCACAAGTGGTTAACGGAGTAAAGTTTTTGGCTCAGGTCTTATCCGGTGTGTCTGGTAAGGAACTGCCAGCCTTGGTCGATGAATACAAAGCAAAACTGGGAAGCGGGGTCGTTCTTCTTATCGCCGATGCCGACGGCAAAGCCGCAGTAGCTTCAGGCGTGACCACTGACTTGAAAGATAAGGTGTCGGCTGTCGATATCGTCAAAATAGTTGTGGCCCAACTGGGTGGTAAAGGCGGCGGTGGCCGCCCCGATCTCGCCCAAGGCGGAGGCAAGGATTTAGAAAACGTCGAATCCGCCATTTCAGCCGCCAAAACCATCTTGAAAGGATAACCCCATGCCCGCACTCTGGATCGCTCACGTCACCGTCACAGATGAAGACGCCTATGCAAAATATGCGAAGCTCGCCGGGCCCGCGATTGCGGATCATGGAGGTCGGTTTCTGGCACGCGGCGCACGGTTTGTGCAGCTCGAAGGCAAGGAACGTCCTCGCAACGTGGTTGCGCGCTTCCCGTCACTCGAAGACGCGGTTGCCTGCTATAATTCTGCCGCTTATCAGGATGCACTAAGCCACGCCAAAAACGCATCCGAGCGCGAACTCATGGTAGTCGAAACAGAAGATTGAAACGCGGAAACGGTACAATTTTGACCAACACCGCCGCGGCAGTATTTCTTTCCCTGCGATCAGATTCAGACCAAGAAAAGCTCTTTGCCCCCTAAGATCGAACAAAAAAAGAAGGCCAAGCTGGCCCTCTTTTCCAAATGGTTTAAAATCCTGGGGTCTGGGGCAAAGCCCCAGTCCATAATCTAATTAGGCTGATTTCGACATCCGCTTACGCTCATGTGGATCAAGATAGCGCTTACGCAAGCGAACAGCGTTCGGGGTCACTTCGACCAATTCGTCATCATCTATATACGCGATAGCTTGCTCAAGCGTTAGGGTAACGGGGGTTGTCAGGCGAACTGCTTCATCGGTACCGGACGCACGTACGTTGGTAAGCTGCTTGCCTTTTAACGGGTTAACTTCCAAGTCATTTTCGCGGCTGTGTTCGCCGATTATCATGCCTTGATATACAGCTTCTTGAGCACCAATAAAGAACTTGCCACGATCCTCAAGCTTCCACAAAGCATAGGATACAGAGGTGCCGTTCTCCATGGAAATCAAAACACCAGCACGCCGGCCTGGGATCGCACCTTTATGCGGTGCCCAGCTGTGAAAAACCCGGTTCAGAACGCCGGTACCTCGAGTATCGGTCAGAAATTCACCGTGATACCCGATCAATCCCCGCGACGGCACGAGTGCTACGATCCGGGTTTTACCCGCGCCGGCTGGCTTCATTTCAGAAAGCTCACCTTTACGCGTGCCGGTGACTTTTTCGATAACCGCGCCGGAATACTCGTCGTCGACGTCAATGGTCACTTCTTCAATCGGCTCCAGACGTTCGCCATTTTCACCTTTACGGAAAAGAACTTGAGGGCGTGAAACCGATAGCTCGAAACCTTCGCGACGCATGTTCTCAATCAGAACACCCATCTGAAGTTCCCCACGACCGGCGACCTCGAACGCTTCACCGCCAGGGGTGTCAGTGACCTTGATCGCCACATTCGACTCGGCCTCTTTCATCAGGCGGTCACGAATAACACGCGACTGCACTTTTTTGCCATCGCGACCAGCGAGCGGGCTGTCGTTAATGCCGAATGTAATGGTAATAGTGGGTGGGTCGATGGGCTGCGCAGGCAGGGCCACATCCACTGAAGGGGCGACGATGGAATCGGCAACGGTCGCCTTGGTCATACCGGCAATGGAAACGATATCACCGGCTTCGGCGACTTCGATAGGCTGTTGCATCAGGCCGCGGAAAGCCATGATCTTGGTAACACGGAAATTCTCGATCACTTTGCCATCGCGCGACAGCGCCTTGACCTGCTCTCCGGTTTTCAACTGGCCGGTTTCAACTCGGCCTGTCAGCATACGGCCAATGAACGCGTCTGCGCCCAATGTGGTCGCCAGCATTGTGAAAGGCTTATTGATGTCTTTCAACTGCCTCGGGGCTTTTACGTGCGCCACGATCAAGTCAAAAAGCGCAGACAAGTCCTTTCGCGGGCCGTCCAGCTCCATGTCGGCCCAGCCATTGCGCCCAGAAGCGTACATGTGAGGGAAATCGAGCTGCTCATCATTGGCACCAAGGCTGGCAAACAAGTCGAAACATTCGTCCAACGCGCGATCAGGCTCTGCATCGCCCTTGTCGACCTTGTTCAGAACGACAATTGGGTTCAGACCCAGTGCCAACGCTTTGGAGGTAACAAATTTGGTCTGCGGCATTGGACCTTCGGCCGCATCAACCAGCAAGACAACACCGTCTACCATAGATAGAATGCGTTCGACCTCGCCGCCAAAATCGGCGTGGCCAGGGGTATCAACGATGTTGATACGTACGCCTTTCCATTCGACCGATGTTGGTTTGGCAAAAATCGTGATGCCACGCTCACGCTCAAGGTCGTTGCTGTCCATAGCGCGTTCAGTCGTCGCCTGATTTTCGCGATATGTACCGGATTGTTTCAATAGTTCATCGACAAGGGTCGTTTTGCCGTGGTCAACGTGAGCGATGATTGCGATGTTGCGCATGTCCATAGAGTATGCCTTTGATACGGGAGGGGGCCGCGCACGCTAATGCACCGCAGCATTTGCGCTGCGCTTAACGTGCCGCGGATAAGAAAGCTAGCCCTAAAGCCGCTTAGCCGGTTTCTGCGCGGTTTTCTGTGCTCTCGCGATCCTTGTCGCTCCCGTCTTCTCTATAATTACGGACGGGTACAGGTTCGTTGAAAGTTAAAGTGCGGTAAGGGAATGGAATTTCTATACCAGCGTCGTCAAGCGCACGTTTCACGGCCGCAACGACTTTATCTCGGCTTGTACGTATATCAATCGGTTTGGATCCGGTCCACCATGTCACTTCAAAGTTGATTGAGCTATCTGCAAACTCCTGGGCAAATATCTCTACGTCGCGCACGTCATCGCGCACGGCGTCGACGTTACGAACCGCATTCGCGATAACTTCGCGTGCGGCATCGACGTCTTCGCCATAGGCAACACCGCAGATGATGGTGGTACGACGCACATCACGCGCAGTGCGTATGGTAACTGGATTTTTAAAGAACATCGCATTGGGGGCAACAACCAGCTGCCCGTCAGTTTGACGAACGTGCGTATCTCGGATCGTAATCTCCTCGACCTGACCTTCGATACCTTCGCATTCGATATAATCTTCTACGGCAAACGGTTCGCGGATCAGCAACAATATGCCAGCTAGGAAATTTTCGAACACATCTTTGAAGGCAAAGCCGATGGCCACCCCACCGATACCTAGTGCGGTCAGTGCCTTACCGGGTGTTATAGTTGGGAACGCAATAGTGACCGCGATCAAAACACCAAATAACCACAACCCGACTGTGATCAGCATTATAACCACATCGACTAGCGACCGGCGCATGTGCGCTCGGCGCAAGGTTTGCGGGACGATCATCTGAATGATTCTAATTACGGCCCAAAGAAAACCCAAAAATACTATTGAAAGGACAAGCTGGGGAAGCACGCTCCAGAATCCGATTGCGTAATCTTCTAGTTGTTTGCGTAGCGGGTCGGGCAAAGAAGACCAAGTGGAGCTTAAAAAATCTATCATGCCGTCCCTATTTTACTGTTGCGAACAAACGTTGGAAACCGGGTTTGGTTCCGAAATTAATGCGTTGTTGCGGCGGAGAAAATATGAATGATGAGTATCCCGACAATAATCAGCGACAATCCGAGAACCGCCGCCAGGTCGAGCTTTTGCCCGAAGACGATATACCCGATGCCTGCAATGCAGACGATCCCCAAACCTGACCAGATTGCATATACAATCCCAACGGGCATGACTTTCAACGTCAGTGCCATGAAGTAGAACGAAACCAAGTAACACGCGATTACTGCCAGCGACGGCCACAGGCGTGTAAACTGCTGTGACGCTTGCAGCGCAGTAGTGCCCAATGTTTCGCTGATGATCGCGATCAGAAGCCATAGATAGTGCATTGTAGTGAACTCCCGCATGGGTAAGAGGCTGTGCCTAAATCCCTATCTGCAACTGCGTAACAGAGCAAACGATCTGATACCGCTTAAAGCGGCGCAGATTCAACGCGAGAGCATCGTCGGTGTGCGGTATCCGAACCTGATAGAAGGGGTCTGCCGAACGTTGGGGCTAACACCGATATCTATTGTCGTAGCAGCGTCGCTTCCAAAACGCTTCAGGTTGCAATATATCGGTCGCGACGGTGGTTGAAAGTGATGATCAAATTTAACGTCACCGCACCCAGCAGAGAATAAGCCACGACACTTGCCGGGAACAAGAATATCGCCACGCTGAATATCACCGCATCGGTGATAAGCTGCACCCAACCTGCTTTGAATCCCGTGGCATCTTGTACCAGCAGGGCGATTACCCCCAAACCACCCAGCGATCCATTGTGACGAAACATAGCAAGCAAACCTAGACCCACCAAAGAGCCAAAGATCACCGCACCCAGTGCAGGGTTTAGCGTTTCAATAACGAAGCCGTAAGGCAACAGGGTGGTCACAATAGATAGAACCGATACGGAAAGAATGGATTTCAACGTGAACTCTGCTCCTAGCCTTTTGTAGGCAACAAAATAAAATGGCAGGTTAATTGCAAAGAACACCACACCGAATGAATAGCCACTGAGGTAAGAGATAATTACCGCCAATCCCGCTGTCTGACCCGTGATCAGACCTGCTAGGGTCAGGAAATGTATCCCCAGGCCACTTAGAAACACCCCAAGGCTTAGGCCTTGGATGTCATCCAACAAAGTATGATCCGTTATCGGGGCGGTGGCGGTTATGGAGACGTGTGTCATACGCGCCAAATATGGCAGCAAAGCTGACCTGTCTAGGGTGAAAAACCCCTATACCGCCTTCAAGCCCAGAACGTGGCGTCATTGGCTCGACACGCTCCACAGCCGATGTCGCACACGTGGCAAAGACCCATGAATTTACCCGTTTAATGCTTTGTTCAGGTTCTCGTCGACCTTCTCAAGAAATCCCATCGTCGTCTGCCAGCCTTGATCAGGCCCGACCAAAAGGGCAAGATCTTTGGTCATATGTCCCGCTTCGACGGTATCAACCACGGTTTTTTCCAACATTTCAGCAAAACGCGTCAATCCCGAGTTATCATCCAATTTACCACGGTGTTTCAGTCCACCGGTCCATGCGTAGATAGAGGCAATTGAATTGGTCGAGGTTTCTTCGCCTTTTTGATGTTGGCGATAGTGGCGGGTGACGGTGCCATGCGCCGCCTCGGCCTCTACCGTTTTGCCATCGGGGGTCATCAGTACCGACGTCATCAGCCCCAACGACCCAAACCCTTGGGCCACGGTGTCTGATTGCACATCACCGTCGTAGTTTTTACAGGCCCAAACATACCCACCATTCCACTTCATGGCACAAGCGACCATATCGTCGATCAGGCGGTGTTCATAAGTGATGCCTGCCGCTTTGAACTTATCTTCGAACTCGGTTTCGTAGATCTGCTGGAACAGTTCGAGAAAACGGCCATCATATTGTTTTAAAATGGTGTTCTTGGTACTTAGATAGACTGGCCAGCCAAGGTTCAAACCATAGTTGAGCGACGCGCGGGCAAAGTCTATGATGGATTTGTCCAGATTATACATGGCCATGACGACACCAGCGTCAGGCGCATCAAAGATTTCGCGTTCGATCTCGGTGCCGTCCTCCCCGACAAATTTGAGCGTCAGTTTTCCCTTGCCTGGAAATTTGAAATCCGTAGCCTTATACTGATCACCGTAAGCGTGGCGGCCCACGACGATAGGTCTGGTCCAGCCGGGCACCAAGCGCGGTACGTTCTTGCAGATGATCGGTTGTCGAAAGATCACACCGCCAAGAATATTGCGTATGGTACCATTCGGAGACCGCCACATTTCTTTCAGGCCAAATTCCTCTACTCGGGCCTCATCAGGGGTGATCGTCGCACATTTGACACCGACCCCGTACTGTTTGATCGCATTAGCCGCATCTATGGTGATTTGGTCATTGGTGTCATCGCGAACCTCAATTCCCAGATCGTAGTATTTCAAGTCGACATCCAGATAGGGCAAGACCAATTTTTTTTTGATGAAGTCCCATATGATCCGGGTCATTTCATCCCCGTCGAGTTCAACAATCGGGTTTTCCACCTTGATCTTGGTCATCAGCCGCAATTCCTTTGATAAGAGACTCTCAGATTAGATAGCCCAACTGGGAAGAAATGGATAGTCAGTATACAATTGCATACACTATGTCAGGCGATTTTTTTCCATCACTCATAGATTGAATTTAGAATTCAGTGCCGGAGTTCCCGAATGGCAGACCCAACGGTCAAGGCACGGGCCCCCCCACGTCAACGGTGGGCGCTAAACCACGTCGAAACAAGTTTACGGGCATAAGACCAGAGCCCCGGAGCCCCTAATGCGATTTTGGAACCGACCTTCTCCACAAACTGGTCTTCGGTCACATTGTATTCAATCCAGCTTCCACCGCCGGCGGCAAGGTTCTGCATAGGCGGTTGAAACCGGTCCAAGGATTTAGCGAAGCGTGCCGTCGGGGTCTGACAAGCTTCGAATTCTTCCCAAGTGGTACGAAGGTCGTCGCGAAGATCATCGGGAAGTAATCCGAATATTCGATCGGCAGCTAACTGTTCCTGCGCCTCCATATCAGCCAGATCGTAGGTGCCAAAGATCGGATTATCACCTGCGTCAATTTCCACGAGATCATGGAGGATCAACATCTTGGTCACCCGCGTAATATCCACCTCGGGATCGGCTTGATCGGCCAACACCAATGCATAAAGCGTCAAATGCCAACTATGCTCAGCAGAGTTTTCGGGCCGCGAGGCGTCACAAAGTAAGGTACCTCGGTTGACCAATTTGAGCTTGTCGGCTTCGTTCAGGAAAGCGATCTGCTGATCAAGACGGGTCGTCATGGTCAACTGGGGTTTGCGCGGTGCGCATCAAGGGTTTTTTTCAGGAAGTTACGCCCTTGCTGCGCGGCCATCCGCGTTCGTATTGCGGTCACAAAAGCTTCTTCCATGGTTTGCGATGAAGCTCCGAGAACAGCAGCGACCTCCATAAAGAGGCGCTCCTGTCCGGTTTCACGTTGAACTGCCAGACATTCTTCAGCCAGCTGATTGGCCAGATCGACGAGGGTCTGGTCTGCCATTATCTGGTGGATTCCGTCAGGCGGCGTTTGACGTATTCCGTACTCGAGGTAATCAGGGTGTCCATATGGGGCTCTTCAAAGAAATGTCCCGCGCCCTCGATTTCCTGGTGTGTGATCGTGATGCCTTTCTGTTCGTGCAGCTTGCTGACCAGATTTACAGTGTCGGCCGGCGGGGCAACCCGGTCGGCGGTGCCGTTAATCACCAGACCAGATGCGGGGCAGGGTGCCAGAAAGCTGAAATCATACATATTGGCAGGTGGGGCGACTGAAATGAAGCCGGTGATTTCGGGGCGACGCATCAACAATTGCATGCCGATCCAAGCCCCAAAGGAAAATCCCGCGACCCAACAATGCTTTGAATTGTTGTTCATCGATTGCAGATAGTCCAATGCTGATGCTGCATCGGATAATTCACCTATGCCTTGGTCATATTCACCTTGGCTTCGCCCCACGCCACGGAAGTTGAACCGCAGAACGGTGAAACCCATGTTGTAGAAAGCGTAGTGCAAATTATACACGACCTTGTGGTTCATCGTGCCGCCAAACTGCGGGTGCGGATGCAACAGGATTGCAATCGGCGCATCGCGTTCCTTTTGCGGATGGTAGCGGCCTTCAAGGCGGCCTTCGGGTCCGGGAAATATAACCTCGGGCATGAGCGTCCCTGCTTTGGGCTCAAAGATGTAGCGGATTAGTTGACGAATTCGCTAAGGCACCTTAGAACGGTTCTAACTTGTCTGATCCCAGCGTTTCTGGGGGTCAGGCATTGCATTTAGGCATTTCAAGCGTCGACGTCAATCAAGCAGGCGCACATGGCAAGGGGATCTCTGCGATGAAGCTATCTACCAAGGGGCGTTACGCCATGGTTGCGCTGGCTGATATTGCGTTGCAACCCCCCGGTGGGCTGGTGAGCCTTGGCGATATCGCTGAGCGCCAATCCATCTCGTTGCCGTATCTTGAGCAGCTCTTCGTGAAGCTTCGACGCGCTGAACTTGTGGCGTCAGTGCGGGGACCGGGTGGTGGATACCGGCTTGCGCGACCGGCAGCAAATATCCGTGTGGTCGATATCTTGGGTGCCGTGGATGAGAAGGTCGACGCGATGCACATCGGTGCGGGCGCGTCGGGCGGATCATCTGGCAGCCGAGCGCAATCATTAACCAACCGGCTGTGGGAAGGTTTAAGCGCACAGGTCTACGTATTTTTGCATCAGACAAGATTATCAGATGTCGTTGCGAACGAACTGGCACCATGCCCGGCAGTGCCGAACCTGTTTGCCGTGGTTGATGAGGAATGAAAAGCGCCGCGGCCATCGGGGCGGCGTATTTACCCCAAACGGATGAGGGACGCTGTCCCTCAAACTCCCTGGGATATTTTACCATTTGGAAGTTTAGATGAGGATTTATCTGGATCATAATGCGACGACGCTGCTGCGGCCAGAGACGCGGGCGGCAATGTTAGCTGCAATGGATTTAGCCGGAAATCCGTCGAGCGTCCATGCCGAGGGGCGCGCGGCCAAGATGTTGATCGAAAAAGCAAGGGCACAGGTGGCCGGGCTCGCACGGTGTGATGTGTCAGAGGTGATCTTTACCAGCGGCGCTACGGAGGCAGTGGCCGGTGTGGTCCACGACGCTGCAAGGGTTTGCGGTGCAATGATTGAGCACGAGGCAGTGCGTGTCTGGTGTGAGGACAAGGGGATGCGCTTGCTGCCTGTGGATCGCAACGGACATCTCGATTTAACGGGGGTTGCTGATGGCGCGCTTGCCGGGACCATATTGTTTGTGCAACGGGCCAATAGCGAGACCGGCGTATTGCAATCAGACGGGTTGGAGGGTGAGCTGGAACGGGTCGGTATCACGGCGTCGCATGTTTTTCGCGACGCGGTGCAGGCGGCCGGAAAGATTGCTAATTTGGGGCGATGGCGTGTGGCGCAGGGGCGGCATGCATTCATGGCACTGTCGGCGCATAAAATCGGTGGACCTAAGGGTGTGGGGGCATTGATCGCCGGGCCGGATTATACCCCAGGCAGGATGAACCCGATGTTGCGCGGTGGTGGTCAGGAATCGGGGCGTCGCGCGGGCACGGAAAATGTCATCGGGATCGCCGGGTTTGGTGCCGCTTGCGAGGCTGCGGCGCGAGATTTGTCCAATGGGATCTGGGAACAGGTTGCAGAACTTAGAAATGTTCTAGAAAAGGCCCTTGAGGCGGGGTCAAAGAAGACTATTTTTGTAGGGAAAGATGTTGAGCGGTTGCCCAATACGTCCTGCTTCATCACTCCGGGCTGGCGTGGTGACATGCAGGTAATGCAGATGGACCTTGCGGGATTTGCGATCAGTGCCGGGTCTGCCTGTTCAAGCGGCAAGGTCGCGACCAGCCGAGTGTTGACGGCGATGGGCTTTGACGACGCGGAGGCTGCTTGCGCTGTGCGCGTGTCGCTTGGTGCCGACACCACAGAAGAACACGTTCTGCGTTTTGCCGACGCATGGACCGCGAAATTGAAGAAACACGAGGCGCGGGCCGCTTGATGCGAGCCGCCATTGGAAGGATGAAGAGCATGGACAGCACATTGATCAAGGACGATGTAAACGATGGCGTCAAAGACGGCGTTGATCAGGAAACCGTAGATGCCGTGCGCGAAGTCGGTGGGGCTTATAAATACGGCTGGTCCACGGATATCGAAATGGATTACGCCCCGCTTGGGCTGAACGAAGATATCGTCAAGTTGATTTCGGAGAAGAACGAAGAGCCAGAGTGGATGCTGGAATGGCGTCTGGCTGCATACCAGCGCTGGTTGACAAAGAAAGAGCCGGATTGGGCAATGGTCGATTATCCAACGATCGACTTTCAAAATCAGTATTATTACGCGCGTCCAAAATCCATGGCGATAAAGCCAAAGTCGCTTGATGATGTCGATCCCAAGCTTCTTGAAACCTATAAAAAACTAGGTATCCCCTTGAAAGAGCAGGCGCTTCTCGCCGGCGTCGAAGGGGCCGAGGCCTTGACTGATGAACCGCGTAAAGTCGCGGTAGATGCGGTTTTTGACAGTGTTTCGGTCGGGACAACTTTTCAGAAGGAACTGATAGCTGCGGGGGTGATATTTTGCTCAATTTCCGAAGCGATCCGCGATCATCCTGAATTGGTCAAGAAATATCTAGGCTCAGTCGTGCCGGTGAATGATAACTTTTACGCCACGCTGAACTCAGCCGTCTTTTCCGACGGGTCGTTTGTGTATGTGCCGCCGGGCGTACGTTGCCCGATGGAATTGTCGACGTATTTCCGTATCAACGCAGAAAACACCGGCCAGTTCGAACGCACGCTTATCATCGCCGACAAGGGTTCGTACGTGTCTTACCTTGAAGGCTGTACTGCACCGCAGCGCGATGAATCGCAATTGCATGCTGCTGTGGTCGAGATCATCATCGAAGAAGATGCTGAGGTGAAATATTCCACCGTGCAGAACTGGTATCCTGGGGATGAAAACGGCAAGGGCGGTATTTATAACTTTGTGACCAAGCGCGCCGACTGTCGGGGTGACCGGGCCAAGGTGATGTGGACGCAAGTTGAAACCGGGTCTGCGGTGACGTGGAAGTATCCAAGCTGCATTCTGCGCGGCGACGACAGCCAGGGCGAATTCTATTCGATCGCCATCGCCAACAACATGCAGCAAGCCGACACGGGTACCAAGATGATCCACCTTGGCAAGCGCACCAAGTCGCGGATCGTGTCCAAGGGGATCAGCGCAGGCAAGGCGCAGAACACCTATCGCGGGTTGGTGTCTATGCATCCCAAGGCCAAGGAATCGCGCAACTATACGCAGTGCGACAGCTTGTTGATCGGGTCCGACTGCGGGGCGCACACCGTGCCCTATATCGAGGTCAAGAATAACAGCAGTCGCGTCGAACACGAAGCGACGACATCCAAGGTGGATGACGATCAGCTGTTCTATTGCCGGTCGCGCGGCATGGACGAGGAAGAAGCGGTAGCCTTGGTCGTTAACGGCTTTTGCAAAGACGTGTTGCAGGCCTTGCCAATGGAGTTTGCCATGGAAGCGCAAGCGCTTGTGGCGATCTCGCTGGAAGGGTCCGTGGGGTAATCGCGATGATGCGCAAGCTGACATGGGATGTGACCATAGCATCGCTGGTATTTTGGGTGTTGGTCGCGCTGTTTCGGGGCGGTGGGCTGACGCTTACCGCATTCGAGAACACGTTCTTTCAAATGCTGATCTTTGCGATGATCTATGCCGCGGTACGTGTTGCATTGGTTGTGCTGCGGCAACGGAGCGACAAATGAACATCCTTGGCACCTTTTTGGCGGTACGGCTGGGCTGATGAACGTAGTACCCGACACCACGCCTTTGGCTTTGCACTGGTGGAAGGCGGTCCCGAATTTCGGGGACGCCATCAGCCCGGTAGTGCTGGCGCATGTGTCTGGTCGTCAGGTTGTGCATGCGGGCGTCAGCAAGGCTGATATCTGGGCCATCGGGTCGTTGTTGCAGGTGGTCAAGCGCAGCTATAGTGACGCGCAGGAACGCCGACCTGTGATATGGGGGACGGGGTTATTACATCCGGTTCATGGCATCGGCTTTATCGAGCATGTAGATATTGCGCTGGTGCGTGGACCAATCACAGCGGCTTTGTTGGGGCTTGAGCTATCGGAATTTGGTGATCCGGCGCTTTTGATCAACGAGGCTTGGCCACAGACCCGCGTGCCTAACAGAAAAATCGGCATCGTCCCCCATCATACGCTGGTGAACGACGTGGTATTGCAAGCGTTGCTCGACAGCGACCCTCGGTACCAACTGATTGACCCACAAGGTGATGCGCAAAGTATCTGTGCCACAATCGCGCAGTGTGATCATATATTCGCGTCGTCGCTGCACGGGCTTATCGTAGCGGATGCCTACGGCGTGCCCAACACATGGCTGGCCCCTGTAGGCCAGTCGCGCCTGAAGTATCTGGATTATGCAGCGTCGGTGGGGCGGGTGATGGCTGCACCGGTCATGATCGAAGATATCCCGATGATGACTTTGCCGGATCCCAAAGCTGACCTTACCTATCAGGCTGGCATTGATGCCTGCCGAACCGCTCTTTATGCACGCTTCCCCAAAGCTTTACGAGCAAAGGTGGCCGCATGAAACCATACACCGAATACGACCCCGTTGCGGGGTTTTCATTCATTCAATTCACTGTCATTGCAGCGCCAAAGCGCAAGAAAAGGAACCTCCCATGCTGAGCATCAAAGGCCTGAAGGTCAAACTGGAAGATGAAGACAAGCAGATCCTGAAAGGTGTCGATCTGGAAGTCGAAGCCGGCAAGGTCCACGCGATCATGGGCCCGAACGGATCGGGAAAGTCTACGCTGTCATATGTGCTGTCGGGTAAGGACGGTTACGAAGTTACCGGCGGTTCCGCATCGCTGGAAGGCGTGGACCTGTTGGATATGGAACCCGAAGAACGTGCCGCCGCCGGCTTGTTTCTGGCGTTTCAATACCCGGTTGAAATTCCCGGCGTGGGTAACATGACGTTCTTGCGTACTGCGGTAAATGCTCAGCGTAAGGCACGTGGCGAAGAAGAAATGTCTGCGGCCGAGTTCCTTAAAGTTGTTCGTGCCCGTGCCAAAGAGCTCAAGATCGACGCGGAAATGCTTAAGCGCCCGGTCAATGTAGGTTTTTCTGGTGGCGAGAAAAAGCGTAATGAAATCCTGCAGATGGCAATGCTAGAGCCAAAGATGTGCATCTTGGATGAAACCGATTCCGGATTGGACGTTGATGCGATGAAGCTGGTTGCCGACGGTGTAAATGCCCTGCGCAGCGAAGGCCGGGGATTTCTTGTAATCACCCATTATCAGCGTTTGCTGGACCACATCAAACCCGATGTCGTGCATATCATGTCCGATGGCCGCATCATCAAGACCGGCGGACCAGAGCTGGCGCTTGAAGTCGAACATAACGGATATGCGGATATCCTTGCCGAGGTGGTGTAATGGCCGAATTGGCAGTCAAGCAAACCCCGACAGAGGCTATGATCGCGTCGTTGAGCCTTCCTAGCGGAGGGTGGTCCGATACAGCACGCAAAGACGCGTTGGCGCGGCTTCAACACATGGGCCTGCCGCAGCGCCGTGATGAATATTGGAAATACACGCGCCCTGATACGCTGGTGCAGACACAACCCGTGCCAGCCGCCCTGCGCGGTTCCGACGACGTGGTACTTTTTGATCAGATCGACCGGATCAAGATTGTGTTTGTCGATGGCGTATATGACGCCGATGCATCGGATGACTTGGCGTTAGAAGGCATCACCATCGAACGGCTTGCCGATACCCCGTCTGATCTGCATTGGGCCCGCGACCTTTACGGTACCTTGGAAAAACAGGGCCAGACCCCGGTCGCGCGCCCATTGGCTGCTTTGAACACGGCATTTGCGCCTGATGGCATGCTGATCCGGGTTTCGGGCAAGCCATCCAAGCCGGTAAACTTTATATATCGTCGCCGGACAGAGATTGCGGATGCGATGCTACACCATTGTATAAAACTGGATGCCGGGGCTGAAATGACCCTGTTGGAAAACGGGCCGGTTGCGGCACGGTTTAACGGCGTTCTCGAGGTTGACGTGGGAGCCCAAGCGGCGTTCCACCATGTTCGTGCGCAAGGGCGAGATCACGAACAGCGCGCAGCCACACATATTTTCTCGCGGCTCAGGACTGAATCAGCATTCAAATCCTTTACGCTAACCGCCAACGGTATGATGACCCGCAATGAATGTGTGATTGAACTAACTGGCGACGATGCCGCGGCTCATGTCGCTGGTGCTTGTGTCGGCGACGGTGCTGATTTTCACCATGACGACACAATTTTCGTGACACATGACGCTGTGAACTGCGAAAGTCGGCAGGTATTCAAGAAAGTGCTGCGCAATGGTGCCACGGGTGTTTTCCAAGGGAAAATCCTGGTTAAGGCAGGAGCGCAGAAAACCGATGGTTATCAGATCAGCCAATCTTTGCTGCTGGATGGCGACAGCCAGTTTCTCGCCAAGCCAGAGCTTGAGATCTATGCCGATGACGTCGCTTGTTCGCATGGGTCGACTTCGGGGGCGATCGACGAGGACGCGCTCTTTTATCTTCAGTCTCGCGGTGTCCCATCCGCGACGGCAACTGACCTGCTGACCCTCGCATTTCTGGCCGAGGCCGTTGCTGAAGTCGAAGATGAAACCCTGCGCGATGAAATGACCGGGCGGCTTGCCTCTTGGCTTGAGCGGCACGCAGGCTGATGGCGGCGACACGCGACATTGTAGCCAGTTACCGTAATCCCGCCGCAGTTGTGCGGAGGTTATTGGCGCAAGGCACCCGGGAAGATCGCAACCTGATCTACCTGATGGTCGCGTGTTTGATCTTTTTCGTGGCTCAGACCCCGCGTCTTGCCCGAGAAGCGCATGTAAAAGGCACTGACCTGGATATGCTGTTGGGAGCCACCTTGCTGGCATGGTTGTTCATCGCGCCGTTGATATTTTACATGTTGGCGGCAGGGACGCAGATTGTTCTCAAGGTGCTACATGGCAAACCCTCAGGGTTTAGTACGCGGCTGGCTTTGTTCTGGGCTTTGCTTGCGTCAAGCCCGTTGGTTTTGTTGCATGGTTTGACCGCAGGTTTTGTCGGCACGGGGATCGAATTGCAGATCGTAGGGTTGATTTGGCTTTTAGTGTTTTTGTGGTTTTGGGTCAGTGGCTTGGCCGTCGCCTATCGGTCACGCCCATGAATGGTTCAAGTCTTGGCATGATCTTTACCGAACTGGCTATACTCACCTTGCGCAATCCGCGTGAAGCAGCCCGGCAGATCATCGGCTGGCAGCTAAGCCGTGATACGCTTTGGACCGCTTTGGCACTGGCGGCGGCTGTGAATACCTTGATATTTTCTGCAAGCATTCTGGTAGTCCCATCACCCGGCATGCCAGCGTTTTTCAATAATCCGATTGTCATGTTCGTCATTCTGGCCGGGGTCATGGTGATCATGACCCACGGCCTTTACTGGACCGGGCGCGCTATCGGCGGCGAAGGTGATCTTGGCGACGTACTTGCGTTGGTCGTCTTCTTGCAGATATTGCGTATTATCGCCCAACTTGCGATTTTTCTCCTAATGTTCGTTTCGCCGACGCTGTCAGTTTTTGCCTCTCTCGCGACGGGGCTATTTGGGCTGTGGATATTATTGAATTTCATCGCTGTCGCTTTTAACTTCCCCGGTCTGGGCCGCGCCGTCGGTGTTTTGCTGATTTCTGCGGCGGCTATCGTGCTCGGCTTGAGCCTCTTACTTTCGGTCGTCGGGATCGCGGCGCAAGGAGTTGTTCCCAATGTTTGATGTATCAGAAATCCGCCATGACTTTCCCATTCTATCTCGGCAGGTCAACGGCAAGCCGCTGGTCTATCTCGATAACGGCGCTTCAGCACAGAAACCTCAAGTCGTCATCGATGCAATTAATCACGCCTATGCTTGTGAATATTCAAATGTTCACCGCGGGTTGCATTACCTTTCTAATCTGGCGACAGATCACTATGAATCCGTTCGCGGTACCGTTGCAAAGTTTCTGAACGTAGCCGACGAAGACGAGATCGTGTTTACCTCAGGTGCGACCGAAGGCATCAATCTTGTTGCTTACGGCTGGGCAATGCCCAAGCTCGAGCCCGGCGACGAGATCATTTTATCGGTGATGGAACATCACGCAAATATCGTACCATGGCACTTTCTGCGAGAACGGCAGGGGGTGGTGATCAAATGGGTGGATACTGATGCTTCGGGTGTGTTGGATCCACAAGCAGTGATTGATGCGATTACACCTAAAACCAAGCTTATCGCGATTACCCACGTGTCAAACGTTTTGGGAACGATTGTCGACGTCAAGGCGATCACGGCAGGGGCCCATGCTAAGGGTGTACCGGTTCTGGTTGACGGGTCACAAGCCGCCGTTCACCTGCCCGTTGATATACAAGATATCGATTGCGATTTTTATGCGATTACGGGGCATAAATTGTACGGCCCTTCCGGTTCTGGTGCAATTTACATTAACTCCGAACGTATGGCAGAAATGCGCCCCTTCTTGGGTGGCGGGGATATGATCCGTGAAGTTACTAAAGATACAGTGATTTATAACGATGCTCCGATGAAATTCGAAGCGGGGACTCCCGGTATTGTCCCGACCATCGGTCTTGGTGTTGCCTTGGACTACATGATGAACGTAGGTCTGGAAAATATCGCGACGCACGAGGCTGGATTGCGGGACTATGCGGGATCTCGGCTTGCCGGATTGACTTGGCTTCAGGTCCAGGGAACAGCGCCTGATAAATCCGCGATCTTCAGCTTTACGATGGACGGTGCCGCACACGCCCATGACATATCTACAATTCTTGATAAAAAAGGCGTGGCGGTACGGGCAGGGCAGCACTGCTGTGGGCCGTTGATGGCGCATCTGGGTCAAACAGCAACCTGCCGTGCTTCATTCGGTATGTATAATACCAAAGCCGAGGTCGATGTACTGGTTGAAGCACTTGAGTTGGCCCATGATCTATTTGCATGACCGTTTGCGGATTTTGTAATTGCAGGTGGCGGGTAGTCTGGCTATACCGCCTCTAGATGGACCCATAGCTCAGCTGGATAGAGCGCTGCCCTCCGAAGGCAGAGGTCGCTGGTTCGAATCCAGCTGGGTTCACCATACTTTTCGTTAATATTCAGTGTCTTAGTCGAACTTGTGCCGCGCGCGTCGGGTTTTCCCACACTTTTCTCCCACACTGCGTGGTAGGCGGAATTTTGCCTCAAATCTCTGCGGCTGGGGCTGTGTTTTTAACCCGCGGACAGCTTTTCGCGATTCGACCGTTCCGTCGAGAACATTCTGTTTGCGCTTAATCTCGGGGCAGGCGGAACAGGCGCTCCGTCTGACGGCCGATCCTGGCATCTCGGGAGCGCATCGAATGAAATTCCTCGATATCGTCCAGAAGGGACAGATTGTGACAACAGTTCCGCAGCCACAGAACCTGTCGTAGGTCATTGCGCCCAGCGGCAGTGTCGCCACTTTCTCGATCTTGCGCCCAGCGCCGCGCGACGACTTTTGCCTTATTCAGGGCCAGCGCCGCCCGAGCGCGTTCGAGACGATCGGGGAAAAGGCCCAGAACATGGTCTGTTGCAGCTTCGATCGAACGCGCTATTTCCTCCGCGCTTTGAACACAGATCGTGAGCTGCGCCTTAGAGACATGGTCATTTAAAGAGTGCAGCGCATGGGAAGCATGATATGCTGTATCTCTCCCGCGTGCCCGGTCAAACTCGTCGGCTATGTACAAAGCGCGTTGCCTTCCCTCCGCGCCGGGGTAGCCGTCTGATAGCTTCAGCGTTTGATACATAATCGCTCTCCTTTTGCTAAGGATGCGGGCGCGGAATGTGTATTGAAACCGGGAAAATAAATCGTCTGAAAACACAAAAAATTGGAGGGAAAAGTTCGGGCGCACTGCAAATTTCTATGGGCGTCTGACGGTGCCGTCGCTGGGTCATTCTGTCTGACCCCCAGGGGGGTG
>TARA_R110002012_G_scaffold11444_3_pt1 | contig 43032 bp, 39 predicted proteins | sample TARA_R110002012 | Tara Oceans TARA_R110002012 (sample SAMEA4396515) | marine metagenome | biome: Westerlies Biome; feature: [DCM] deep chlorophyll maximum layer (ENVO:01000326); material: water (ENVO:00002006), including particulate matter (ENVO:01000060) such as... | depth 40 m
TAAAAGAGTCACATTTTTGAAGTCGGTCACTTTCAGGAATTCGACAATCCGTCATTGTAATTAAAGCGTTTTGCACAGTTCGAAGCGCCATTTTATTTTCAATCTTTTCGGCCTTAAAACCCGGATTTCCTTTTCTAACCAAAAATCCTTTCACTTGATCGGAAGCTTCGTCGCGCGCCCAAATTATTGTAACATCTGCAAATGTTGCATTCCCAATCCATTTTTTTTGTCCGTTTAAAACCCATTCGTCACCTTCCTGCCTGCATGTAGTTCCCAAACCGCCCGCAACTGCGGAGCCCACGTCGGGCTCGGTGAGTCCGAAGGCACCGATAAGTTCCATCTTCGCCATTTTTGGGAGCCATTCCTGTTTTTGCTCCTCGCTTCCGCAGATGTAAATGGAACCCATAGCCAAACCACTGTGCACGCCAAAAAAAGTAGAAATGGAAACATCTACCCGCGCCAATTCCATTGCGATAATGCCTTCCATAACGTAGGTTTCGTAAGGTGTTCCGTAGCCTTCATAGGTAAGTCCGCAAATGTTCAGTTCTGCCATTTTTGGAATAATCTGAAACGGAAATTCGGCTTTGTTCCAGTATTCATTAGCTATCGGCTTTATTTCATCTTCCATAAAATTGCGCACTTTTATCTGAAGTTCGCGCTGTTGTGGCGTGAGTTTTAATGCCAAGTCATAAAAGTCGCCATCTATTGGCGGCAGTTTGTGTTGCCCTTTTTTTCCACCTTTGTGTTTCAGCATTCGCATCAAACCCGCAAGTTGCCGATCGTCAAGCTCTCCCACGGTTTTCATAATTTCAGAAAGATCTACTTTTTGCGAAAGTTTCCCCAGCGCGTCCAGATCAATGTCCTGCATTAAGTTTATAGTCTGTTTTATTTTTGAAAAGATAGACATAGCGGTTTTTTTAGAATTGACTTCTAAAGATACCATTATGCGGTATTTTTAAGGCTAAAAAAAAGTTAATTTGGAGGAAGCGGTTTGATTACGGTTTCATTTACATAACCTTTTAAACTATCTGCAGTTTGGATGTGAAACCACTTTTGGTTTTTGCCCAAAACTATGATGGTGTCGTTTTTCTTCAAGCTACCAAATTGTTTAAAAATCGAAGCGGGTCCTTTGTGGACGTTAGCACGGTGTTTTAAACTTACTGCCTTTACAATTGCCGAAGGTTTTTCGCTGGGTTGTATTTCGGTCTTTTTTATAAACGAAAGTGGATTTATGGCGCCCTGCGGTTTATAAATTCCAAAATGAAGATGAGGCGCCGTAGTTTTTGCATTGCCCGTATTACCCACAAAGCCAAGGGTATCGCCAATTTTAACTCTTTTTCCTTCGGAAACCGCAATACTATCCAAGTGTGCGTAATAAATAGTTTTTCCGAAAAGACCATCGCGTAGCCATACCTGTTTGCCGCCGAGGCCGCGTTCGCCAGTTGAAGTAATCATGCCATTTGTAACCGCAATCACGGGCGTGCCACGGTTGGCAAAAATATCTACCCCTTCGTGGGAGCGGCTTCCGGCATCGCGCGGATCTGCCCAAAAGCTCTGGATGTTTTTATTATTAGCACCACTTACGGGAAAGGCGTAAATAGGTTCAGTATAAATTTTTAAAACAAAGGGAAATTGCAGCTGCATTTGTGGCTGGACAATAACTTTATAAAAACCTGAAGCTTCAATTTCCTGTGAGAGGAATGCTCTTTTGTCTTCTGAAGATTTTAAAAGTTTAAACAATTTGAGGGAATCAGTTTTAGCTTGGAAAAGATCTACAAATACCAAAGCCGAATCAACCTTTTTTTCTATCTCAACCACAATCCGTTCACCTTCTTTCAACTGAATGTTGTAGCTGTAAACGTTGAAATTTTCTTCAGAAAAAACACCGCTTTCAGAATACGGCAACGTAATTTGAATACTATCGCGTTTTGCAGTTTCAAAGGCATTTTTCCATCGAAGTAACAATGAATCGTTCTTTGAAAAATCACGTTCGTAAACCTCCCTTGCTGTTGGCTGCACAATTACATCAGCCGCTTTGCGCACTTGCTTGCAGCCAATAAATACAATTCCGAAAAGGGATATAATTAAGAAAAATCTCAAATTCATAGCAGTGTTAAAGTAGCAGAAATTGTACCAAAATCAACCAAAAAGATGATGCACTACATCGTGCACCTTCGCCACTTTAATAATATTTATATGGAAGTTTTGCTTTGGAATTTTACAGTATTTTGAAATAACAATAGAAGTGAAGCCAAGTTTTTCGGCTTCCAAAATACGTTGTTCCACTCGGGTTACGGGACGCACTTCACCTGCCAGACCTATCTCCGCAGCAAAGCAAAGTCGCTTGTCTATTGCAATGTCAATATTTGAGGAAAGCACCGCGGCAACAACTGCCAAATCAATTGCGGGATCGTCAACGGTAATTCCGCCTGTTACGTTTAAAAAAACATCTTTTGCGCCCAGTTTGAATCCTGCGCGTTTTTCCAAAACGGCAAGAATCATATTCAGCCTTTTAGCGTTATAGCCCGTGGCACTCCGCTGCGGTGTGCCGTAAACGGCACTGCTCACCAATGCTTGAATTTCAATCATCAACGGGCGCATGCCTTCCAAAGTTGCGGAAATTGCGGTTCCGCTTAAATCTTCGTCATTTTTAGAAATCAAAATTTCGGAAGGGTTTGAAACCTCACGCAAGCCACTTCCCTGCATCTCATAAATACCCAATTCATTCGTACTTCCGAAACGGTTTTTATTGGCCCGAAGAATTCTATAAATATGGTTTCGGTCACCTTCAAATTGTAAAACGGTATCAACCATATGTTCCAAAATCTTTGGGCCGGCGATGTTTCCGTCTTTGGTAATATGGCCTATTAAAATTACCGGTGTTGCGGTTTCCTTGGCAAACTTTATAAGCTCGGCAGTGGTTTCCCGGATTTGCGAAATGCTTCCCGCTGTGCTTTCAATATAATCTGTATGGAGCGTTTGGATGGAATCAATCACCACAATATCGGGTTCAATTTCTTCAATATTTCTGAAAATATTTTGCGTTTTTGTTTCCGTTAAAATGAAACAATTTTCTGAAACAGGCTGGATACGTTCCGCCCGCATTTTAATTTGCTGTGCGCTTTCTTCGCCAGAAACATACAGTGTTTTATACGGTAGTTGGAGCGCAATCTGAAGCATCAATGTGCTTTTGCCAATTCCGGGTTCGCCGCCCAAAAGTGTTAATGAACCGGGAACCAATCCGCCTCCGAGCACACGGTTCAATTCGTTGTTTTTTGTATTCAGCCTCGCTTCAGCTTGTGTTGAAATTTCTGAAACGCGCTGTGGTTTGGCAACTCTCTTGGAAGGGTTTTCGGATGACTTCCAGCTAACCTTTTCGGCTTTTTGAATTACTTCTTCGGCTATGGTGTTCCATTCCTTACAGGAATTGCATTGCCCTTGCCATTTGGCATATTGGGCGCCACAGTTTTGGCAGAAAAATGTTGTCTTTGTTTTGGCCATAATAGTTCCGCTAAAATAAATATATTTACGCTACAAACCTTCGCTAAATGAAACACATCTACATCACATTTTTTTTATTGTGTTTTTTTTCCTGGGCTTCTACTGCGCAGCGGTATCAATTCAAAAAATATAAAACAGAAGAAGGGCTTGTAAACAACGAAACCTTTGCTATAATACAAGATAGCAATAACAAAATTTGGGTAAGTACTACTGGCGGAATAAGTTGTTTTAACGGAAAAACTTTTAAAAACTACACTACGGAAGACGGGTTAGCTTCCAATATTGTTTTCAGCATTTTTGAGGATAGCAAGGGGCGTATTTGGGTTGGTACGCTGGATAATGGCATAAGTATTATTGAAAACGGAAAAATCACGAATCCGAAAGGCGTTGATTTTGACTTTTTGGGAAGCGCCACCTATATTTTGGAAGGGAACGATGGCACAATTTATATTATTTTCGTAAAGGGCGTAGTAACTTACAAAAATGGAATGTTGGAGTATTTGGTAAAAGGTACTGAAGAAAACCAAATTTCAGGACTTCAGCAGGCAGCTTGGTATGATAGCAATACCTTATATATAAGTTCATCACAAACGGGTATTTTTAAAATGACCCTTAACCCTCTAAAAATTGAAAACATTTACAATGAAAAAGACGGGATAAACAACATCTGCTACTCGGTTTTTGTGGATGCTAAAAAAGATGTTTGGGTGGGAGCTTACGGTGAATTATATAAAATATCAAACGGGAAGCTTACAAAGTATAAATTTAGGCAAGAGGATTTTGATGAAAACCGCGTTTATGGAATTCTCGAGGAAAACAAAAACCAACTCTATCTAAGTTTTGAAGGGAATGGCTTTGGAATATTCAATAAGCAAACGGGCGATTTAAAGGTCATCAATACAGCACAGGGTCTTCCTTCCAAATACATTTACCGAATGATTAAGGATACCGAAGGCAACCACTGGATGACCAGTTATGGCGAAGGTATTATACGGTTCAGGGATACAGCGTTTAAAATTTATGATGACACACAGGGTTTGCTTTCAAAATCTGTAAATGATATTGCGGAATGGGACGGGGAATTGCTCATGGCCACAAATGACGGGGTGTTTGCTTTAGATGAATATAAGAAAATTCGGCCAGTAACTTTACGTGGCGCAATAAAAAATCTTTTTGTGACACCAGACGACAACCTTCTTTATACTACCGAAACAGCAGTTTTTGAACATACAAAGAGCAGCCCTAGGCCCATATTAATAGATGAGGGAGATTATAATCTATTGTTCAAAGAGCAGAATAAAACCTTTCTTTTTGGTACAGATAAAATTAAAGTTCTGACAAAAGATTCAACTTATTTTATAAAATCCCGGAGATCTATAACCATTGCCCCTATCGCAGATCGATATATACTATGCAAAATAGGAGGTTTATTTCAAATGAATGATAGTAAAACAGATACTATTACAGGACTTCACCCTGCGTTGCATTATGACTTTAGGAGTCTGGATGTAATAAATAAAAATGAAGTGCTTGCAGGTAACGAGAAGAAATTATACCACATCACCCTAAAGGATGACAAATTTAAAATTCAAGCTTTTGATATGAATCGATTTGCGTCCTTAAAACAATTTCGCGCATTGAAGGTTGATGGAAAAAATTTATGGCTGGCTGGCAGAGACATGTTGCTGAAAGTTGATTTGGAACTTTTGTTGCAAAAAGATAGTATTGTGTCAAAAAAATATACCACTGTGTCCCATTTTTTGGAAAATGACATAGACTTCAACTCGCTTTTAATTACCGAAGACAAAACCATTTTGGCCACTTCCCTCAGCGGAATGCTCGCTTTTGATGAAAAAACATATATCCCAAATTCGCAGCCTCCAAAACTTGATCTTTCGGAAATTCTTCTGTTTTCAGAACCTTTACAAGACAGCCTTTACAGAACTGGAAAAGGCATTGTTCTCCCCCATCAAAAAAACTATTTAAGTTTTTTAATGGAAGCGATAACGTTTACAAACCCAGAAAACGTCCATTATAAATACAGAATGAAAGGACTTCGGGATGGAAATGAATGGTCCCACCCCACAAAAGAACCTATCGCATTGTTTTCTTACCTTCCTCCAGGTGATTATACTTTTGAATTTATTGCAGATAATGGTGATGGTGTATGGCAAAATGAGCCTTTTCAATATGCATTTGTGATAACTGTTCCGTTTTGGAAGACTTGGTTTTTTTGGGTTTCTCTATTATCTATTTCATCATTAAGTGTTTTTTTATTTTACTATTTCAAAAACAAAGCAGAACAAAAAAGAAACGAAGCTTATACCCATAATCTCATAAAAGCCCAAGAAGAAGAACGCACCCGTGTGGCGCGTGAGCTTCACGATAGCGTTGGACAAAAATTGATGCTGCTCACTAAAAAAACCAAAACAAACGGCAATCAAGAAATGGAGTTTTTAGCCACCAATACCTTGGAAGAATTACGTGCAATTTCGAGAGGTCTCCATCCTGCAACACTGGAACGTTTGGGCCCCACGGCTGCCATTCAAAATATGGTTGATGAAGTGGACGCTAACACAAATATTTTCTTTACCCATGAAATTGATGATATCGATGCTTTTTTAAGTAGAGAAGCATCATTACATTTGTATAGGATTATACAAGAAATTTTAAACAATATGGTAAAGCATGCTGAAGCAAAAGCCGCTTCAGTTACCATTGAAAAAAAGAACCATAGTATTGAAGCCGTTATTGTAGATAATGGAAAAGGATTTGAAATTTCCGAAAAAGTAAAAACCAGTACGAGCCTTGGAATGAAAACCTTAATGGAACGTGCAAAAATTTTACACTCAAAAATTGATATAAAAAGTCAAATCAATAAAGGAACAACCATAACGCTAATTATCCCAATATAAATGCATGAAAAGAGTAAGATTTCTGTTGTTATTGCAGATGACCATCCTATGATTTTAAAAGGATTGCATGATGAGCTACAGGCAAATAACTATAATGTTTTGGGTCAAGCGGCCAATGGTATGCAGGCACTGGAGCTTATTTTAACCCATAATCCAACCATCGCTCTTCTTGACATTGATATGCCACTTTTAACGGGTTTTGAGGTTATAAAGATGGCCAAGCAAAAAAAGATTGACACTAAGTTCATAATCTTATCATTTCATAAAGAAAATGACTACCTATCCCAGGCTAAGGCACTTCAAATAAATGGTTATCTTTTGAAGGAAGACTCATTTTCTGAAATTGAAGACTGTATTCAATGTGTTTTAAATAATGATGTATGCTTTAGCCGATCTTTTGCCGCCTCTTCATTAGCAACGGTTTCGGAAGATTTAAAAAAAATAAAGCATTTAACCTCTTCAGAAAAAACGATTTTAAAGTTAGTAGCAGAACAATTGAGCAGCAGCGAAATTGCCGAAAAGCTTTTTATTTCCGTACGCACGGTAGAAAAACACCGGAGCAACATAATCATGAAGCTAGAAATTGAAAATATCACCACCAATGCCTTGACCAATTGGGCATATCTGCATAAAAATGTTATTAAAGAGCTTTAGATTTAATAACCAAAATCAGCTTTTATCTTGTCCGCCCTGTCCAGTAATTTATCAATGGTTATAAAATCTACCTCTTCTTTATCGTAGGCCCCTTGAAAAATTTTCATTGCTTTTTTGGGTTCGCCGGTTTCTTCGTAATAGCGTCCCAAATAATAATCGCCCAATACCGTATCCGGGTATTGCCTTTTTGCCAAGGTTGCAATCTCTCGTAAAGACTCCCATTGGTTTCGTTTTTCCGCAGCAGTGGCCGTAGCGATAAAATCATTGACGCGAATGTTATTGGTAATGCCAAAAAGATCCTCTATCACTTTATATTTGTCAAGCAAATACTGGCTAATTGGCGTATCCAATTTCAATAAAACTTCAGTGAATTCCTTTTTGCTGATGGGCCTATAAACCGAAAATATTTTTTCCAAAGCATTTGGAATGCCACGACCACCCAAAGAATAGTGGGTCGCTCCATCAAAATTATCATAATAATAATTGAATGATTTGCTTTTCAAACCATTTAATTGGGTGTTAAGGTCTTGGCTAGATTCCATCAAGCCTTTAATATCGTCAGTTCCCGTAGCCAGATAATAGAATATTTTTCCAGGTATTTGAGGAATACGCTCTACAAGGCGCTGTTCCATCATAGGGGCTAGATCTGGGCTTAGGTTAATGTAACCATTCAGCAACGGTGGATCTTTAAAGAGATAATAATTTATAAAATTTGCCGTAAAATCGTGTCCTACGCCAATGATGAACTTGGCAGTGCGGTATTTTTTATCAATATATGGAATAAGCTCCATGCCAATAAATTCAAAAAACTGGGCGCCTTTATCACCAGGCATAAAAGTATTGTCGTCATAAGAGCAATCTTCATAACGCAAATCGCCTTGCATAACACCCACTACTATAGATTCCGGCATATCTTCCCAATAACTGAAATAATCAACGTTTCCAGCTACTGGCTCAAAAAGATAATCAGCATCAAGCACCAAAACAATAGGATATTTCTTATCGATATTGGTATCGTAATTTCTTGGAAGCTGAATTTTCAATCTTCGTGACTCACCAAGTTTGTCAGAATTGAATTCTTCGTAGATTGTTTGGGAAAATGAAGCATAATTAAGTAAAACACAAACTGCGAGTAGTAGGATTTTTTTCATTTGTTAGAATTTTTAGGCTGTGGAAAGATAACAAATTTTCAATTTGTTGTTTTTTTACTGAAAATTTTTTTTCGGAAAAATTACAGTTTTAGCCGTTTTCGATTGTAAAGAGGAAGTAAAACTAATGACAGCACTCCGAAAAACACAATGGAAGAAATATTTGAAATCCACACAATCCATCCAAAAGCAACACCCACGGTTTTGGCAACTCCGAAAACACTCAAAATTCCCGCAACTGCTGCAGGATAGGTTCCAAAGCCACTATTGGTAAAAGCAAAAGTGAAACTCCCAACGACAAAGGTGATTATAATTGTCCCAAAAGGAATATTTGTAGTATCCGGTAATGCATGTAGGGCAGTGTAAAAGGAAAGTAGATACAGGCCCCAAATGATGAAAGTGTGAAAGAGAAAAGCTCCCTTTTTCTTCATTTTTAAAATACTGAAAACACCTTCTTTCAATCCAATAACGAAGCTTTTTAATTTTTTGTTGATATTCGATTTTGAAAATTTAATGTACATGGGAATGCTCACGCCCATTAAAACAATTCCGAAAATAATAACATATAAAAGCGAGGGCGGGATACTTTCCACCACATAATCATACAATACGTCAAACTTTATTATAAATGCCAAAACAGTGAAAAAAAGAAGAAATAAAAGATCAACAACCCTTTCTGAAATAATGGTCCCGAATCCTTTTTGAAAAGGCACTCCTTCATATTTATCCAAAATGATTCCACGCGAAACTTCGCCACTTTTCGGAATAAAAATATTCATCAAATACGCCACGGAAACCGCCATGAAGTTATTGGCCAATTTGGTTTTATAACCCAAGGGTTGTAACATAAAATTCCATCGGTAGGATCGAGAAATATGGCTCAAAACACTAAATACAACAGAAAGCAATACGAAGCCATAGTTTGCGTCGGCAAAATATTTTTTAGTTTCCGCAAGTTGTTGTGGCGTAAATGACTGGTAGATATACCAAATCAAGAAAACCCCTAATCCCAGCGGAATTGCTATTTGAAAAAATTTTGAGAGGGAGCGGCTCAATTTATCGGAGTAGATTTGTTTCCTCGTCCGGGAACACCAATGCCGGTTTAAAAGCTCTAGCCTCTTCTACTTCCATCAAGGCATAGGTAATAAGAATAAGCACATCACCGGGAGCCACGCGTCTTGCAGCGGCACCATTTAAAGTAATCTCGCCACTGTTTCGAGGTCCGGGAATAGCATATGTTTCAAGGCGTTCTCCGTTGTTATTGTTTACTATTTGGACTTTTTCGCCTTCAATAATATTGGCGGCGTCCATTAAATCTTCGTCAATAGTGATACTGCCAATATAGTTTAGATCGGCGCCTGTAACTTTTACCCTATGGATTTTAGATTTTACTACGTGTATTTGCATGGTGCAAAGGTATTAATTTAAAGGCATATTATCTATAAGCCGGACTTCGCCCGCAAATGCTGCTATAAAAGCTCTATACTTAGAGTCTTTGTTTTTCCGCTTTGCAGTTTTGAGCGTTTTTTCGTTGGCTATTTCAAAATATTCCAAATTCAAGTTAGGATTTTGCAAAAACCGTTCCGCAACTAAAGCGTTCAAATCTGTAATTGAGGTTGAACGGAACTTATCCCTTACTTCTTTTAATGTATTATAAATAATGGTGGCCTCTTTAAACTGTTTGGCGCTTAGTCGTTTGTTTCGCGAACTCATTGCAATTCCGTTTTTCTCTCTCAAAATTGGGCATCCCACAATTTTTACGGGCAGCTTTTCCATGGCAACCAACTTTTTAACAATTTGTAATTGTTGAAAATCCTTTTCGCCAAAGTATGCTGAATTTGGTTTTACAATTTTTAACAGCTTGCTTACAATTGTTCCCACTCCGTCAAAATGTCCTTTTCGGTGCTTGCCCTCCATTTCATTTTCGAGGTTTCCGAAATTGTACTTTTTTGCGGAAACCGAAGCATCATATAGATCTGAAACCTCTGGCAAGTACACAATCACATCGCCTTTTAATTTTTTTAATAGTGAAATATCATCTTCAGGAGTGCGCGGATATTTTTCAAGATCTGCACTGTTGTTAAATTGTGTGGGGTTTACAAAAATGCTCACAACAACTACATCGTTGTTTTCTAAAGCATTCTTTACCAAAGATATATGCCCTTCATGCAATGCACCCATTGTTGGCACAAAACCTATTTTGTTATTTTTTGCCAAGGAAGACAAGGCTTGCGCCAAGGTTTCTTTCTGGGTATGTATTACCATAAAATTGGGTTAAGAGCGGGCAAAATTAATATATTAAAGACAATCTACATAAATTTTCGTAATTTTGCGTGTTTTTAAACGCCTCGAGACATTGAGGCCAATTGCAATAATTCCTAAAAACCCAATAGATGAAAGATAAAAGAGTCTTGTATGTGTCTTCAGAAGTTATACCTTATCTTCCCGAGACCGAGATTTCTTCAATGTCGTTTGAAGCTCCGCGAATGATTAACAACAATGGCGGCCAGATAAGAATCTTTATGCCTCGCTATGGCAATATAAATGAAAGAAGGCACCAACTGCACGAAGTGATTCGTCTTTCTGGAATGAACTTGGTAATAAATGACCTCGATATGCCACTGATTATAAAAGTGGCGTCAATCCCTAAAGAGCGCATTCAGGTTTACTTTATTGACAATGAAGACTATTTTAAAAGAAAGGCTACTTATGCTGATGAAGAAGGAAATTTTTACAAAGATAATGACGAGCGCGCCATTTTCTTTGCAAAAGGGGTAATTGAAACCGTAAAAAAACTGAATTGGGCGCCAGATATTATTCATGTTCACGGCTGGCTTGCTTCTTTTCTTCCCTTATATCTACGGAATTATTACGGAAACGAACCACTTTTTGAAAATAGTAAAATAGTTACTTCTGTGTACAATCAAGGCTTCGATGGAACGTTAGCTAAAAACACAATTGATAAAGTTAGGTTTGATGCTATTGATGATGAAGTTATTACTGAACTTGAAGAGCCAAGTTATGTAAACCTCATGAAAATAGCCGTCAAAAACTCTGACGCAGTAATTGTAGGATCTGAAGATATCCCAAAAGAGCTTGAGGATTTTATTAACACTTTAGACAAACCTGTGTTAAAATATCATAATATGGAAAATTTTTCCCAAGCATATTTAGACTTTTACAGCTCAAAAGTCTTAAAATAATTTCTTCAACAATCATATTGAAATGAGCTTATTACATTTCACCCAAAACAATTTATAGAACAAATGAAAATTAAAAATTTGTTGCCACTTGCAGGTGCTATTTTCTTTATAATAATTGCTGTCTCTTCTTGCCAGGAAGATATTTCCACTTTGGGTTCTGAAGTATTGGGCACTGAAACCCCCAACGGAATCTTGGATGAATCACAATCCGTAATTGCATACAGCAGAAAACTTGGGCCTGTGCAAAGCAACAGATTGCCTGCATACCAATTTGGGGTTTATAACGATCCTGTATATGGAAAGTCAACAGTAAATCTTTTATCTCAATTAACCCTTGGGTCAAGCGACCCCAGCTTTGGCGATAATGCCAAAGTAGATAGTGTTTTTGTGTATTTACCATATTTCAGTACAGGAACTACAGTGGACAGCGTAACGACTTACGAACTGGATTCTATTTATGGTACCACTCCCATTAATGTATCTGTATTTGAATCAAATTATTTTTTAAGGGAATATGATCCTAATACAGGTTTTGAAGAATTTCAAAATTATTACACTACTCAGGGAGATGTTTTTGAGAGTTATTTAGGTGAAGAATTAGCCGCTGTAGAAAATTTTCTGCCCACAAAGAACAGTTATGTTATATTTGAAGGTGAAGACAATGAAGAGGAGATTGCTCCCGGCCTTCGCATAAAACTTGACACTGCTTTCTTCCAAACCAAAGTGATTGATATGGAAGGGACTCCAGAATTGCGCAATAGCAATAACTTCAAAAACTTTTTAAGAGGTCTTTATTTTAAAGTAAATTCACCCACGGATAACGGAAGCCTTTTTATTTTTGATGTTACCAAAGCATACGTCTCTATTTTTTACAGTTACGATAACGAAGATGATCCCGACGAACGAGAAAATGATGTGTTTAAATTAAATTTTAGTGGTGGAATTAGTGTAAATACTTTTACCAACCAACTGCCTACTCAAATACAAACCGCGGTAGAGAATCCGAATATTGAAACCGGCAATGAAAATCTTTATCTTCGGGGTGGCGATGGAATTATTTCGGTTGTGGAACTCTTCGGAAAAGACAACGACAATAATGGCGTGGCAGATCAACTTGAAACTCTTCGAGATAAGAAATGGCTGATCAATGAGGCAAACCTCATTTTTTATGTAAATCAGGATTTAATGGTAGGGGGCGCTACAGAACCTGAACGCATTATAATTTATGACCTTAAGAACAGCAATGTACTGGCAGATTACAATCTTGATCCAACAAATGGTCTCGAGGCCGTAGATGCACTTACAAACCATTATGGAAAACTGCAAAGAGGAAGTGACGGCAACGGTGAATATTACAAATTAAAAATAACAACTCATATAAGTAATTTAATCAATAAAGACAGTACAAATGTACCCTTGGGCATAGTTGTGTCTCAAAATGTGTTAACCAGGACTACGCAGAAACTTCAAAACCCCATGGAGCCTAATATTGAGCAAATACCTTCAAGTACTGTAGTCTCACCAGAAGGAACTATTCTTTACGGAAACGCAACGCCAAACCAAGAAAAAAGATTAAAACTCCAAATTTATTACACTGAACCTAATTAAACCCTTCGTATGTGTGGAATTGTAGGCTATATCGGCAAAAAAGAAGCATACCCAATTATTCTCAACGGATTGAAACGTTTAGAATACAGAGGTTATGACAGTGCCGGAATTGCGCTTTTTGACGGAACAGATATTCAACTTTGCAAAACAAAAGGTAAGGTTGCCAGTCTGGAAGAAAAAGCTGAAAATGAGATTTCCCGAAAGGGAAGCCTCGGTATTGGCCATACCCGATGGGCAACCCATGGGGTTCCAAACGATGTAAACAGCCACCCACACTATTCCAATAGTGGAGATTTGGTAATCATTCACAACGGTATTATTGAAAATTACGATTCCTTAAAAAAGGAATTGAGTAAACGCGGTTATAAATTTACCTCAGACACTGATACGGAAGTGTTGGTAAACCTTATAGAAGACATTCAAATAAACGAAAAAGTTAAACTTGGCAAAGCCGTTCAAATTGCTTTAAATCAAGTGGTTGGAGCATACGCCATCGCACTTTTCGACAGAAAGAAACCAGATGAAATTGTAGTCGCAAAACTTGGCAGCCCACTTGCTATTGGTATCGGAGAGGATGAATTTTTTGTTGCCAGCGACGCTTCACCATTTATAGAATTTACAAACAACGCTATCTATCTTGAAGATGAAGAAATGGCCATCATTCGCTTGGGGCGTGATGTAAAAGTCAGAAAAATTAAGGACGATAAATTGGTTGCGCCCTACATTCAAGAGCTTCAACTTAACCTTGAGCAAATTGAAAAAGGCGGTTACGATCACTTTATGCTCAAGGAAATCCACGAGCAACCAGCAGTAATAAAAGATACATATCGTGGGCGTTTACTTGCCGAAAAAGGCATTGTAAAGCTTGGAGGACTTGAAGATTATATTGAAAAATTCATAAATGCAGACCGCATCATTATCGTGGCCTGTGGAACCTCTTGGCACGCCGGACTGGTTGCAGAATATATTTTTGAGGATTTGGTGCGCATTCCCGTGGAAGTGGAATATGCCTCCGAATTCCGTTACAGAAACCCAATTATTTCAGAAAATGACGTGGTTATCGCTATTTCACAAAGTGGTGAAACCGCCGATACCCTGGCAGCCATAAAGCTTGCAAAATCAAAGGGCGCTTTTGTTTATGGAATTTGCAACGTGGTTGGTTCTACAATTTCTAGAGAAACCCATAGCGGTACCTATACACACGCCGGACCTGAAATAGGTGTTGCCTCTACCAAAGCCTTTACAACACAAATTACTGTTTTGGCCATGATAGCTCTTCGCCTTGCAAAGGCAAAAGGCACTATTTCGCATCGCGATTTTATGCTTTATTTACACGAGTTGGAACTTATTCCAAATCATGTGGAAGAAGCTTTGCATACTGAAGACAAAATAAAAGAGATAGCCTCCGTATTTAAAGACGTTCGCAATTTTCTTTATTTGGGAAGGGGTTACAACTTCCCTGTAGCTTTGGAAGGCGCTTTGAAGTTAAAAGAAATTTCATACATCCACGCTGAAGGCTATCCCGCTGCCGAAATGAAGCACGGACCCATCGCCTTAATTGACGAACAAATGCCCGTAGTGGTTATTGCCATTAAAAGTGATCATTACGATAAAGTGGTTAGCAATATTCAGGAAATTAAGGCAAGAAAAGGAAAAATTATAGCCGTAGTTTCTGAAGGTGATACTGCTGTTAGGGAAATGGCTGACTATGTTATGGAAGTTCCACACACCGCCGAAGCCTTGTCTCCATTGGTAACTACCATTCCGCTGCAATTACTTTCGTACCACATTGCCGTAATGCTTGGTCGCAATGTAGATCAGCCTCGTAATTTGGCAAAATCAGTTACTGTAGAATAAAACATTTTATAAGCTCTTTTTTTTGATGTACTTTTATTTCAATGAAAGTCATCAACCTAATATCCGGGCCGAGAAATCTTTCCACAGCCTTAATGTATTCTTTTGCCCAACGCGAAGACATCACGGTTTTGGACGAGCCATTTTACGGTTATTATCTACAAAATGCTGCTTTGGAAAACGAACACCCATCCCAACAGGAAATCCTGCAAACGATGGAACTGAATGAAGAAAAGATAGTTGAAAAAATCAATACACTTTCCGAAAAGAATAATGTTTTTGTAAAAGGGATGGCGCACCATTATTTAACCCATTCTCCAGAGTTTATTTTGAACTGGGAAAATGTAATCTTGATTCGGCACCCAAAAAAATTAATCGCTTCTTTCTCCAAAGTAATCCATACACCAACTTTAAGTGATATAGGCGTAAAAAAAGCTTCAGAACTTTTTTTGTTTCTTAAGAAAAGCGGGGAAACCCCAATAGTGATTGACAGTGATGCACTTTTGGAAAACCCCGAAACCTACCTCAGAAAATTTTGCAATTTGCTCAATATTCCTTTTTCAGAAAAAATGCTTTCTTGGAAAAAAGGAGGAATTCCGGAAGATGGCATTTGGGCAAAACATTGGTACGGAAATGTTCATAATTCTGAAGGATTTGCAGTTCAAAAAAGCAGCTCACAGCCCTTACCTGAGCATTTGGATTCTTTACTGAAGGAAGCGCTTCCATATTACGAAACTTTAAAAAATAACATTTTAACCAACGATTAATATGCTTCAAAAATCCAACCCCAAAAACGACAACATCCAAGTTTTTATTAAAGATAAATTATACCCTAGAAGTGAAGCAAAAATTTCGGTTTTTGACAGTTCGGTTCAAGGGGGCGATGCCGTTTGGGAAGGATTGCGCGTATATCCCGAAGGTGTGGTTTGCTTGGACAAACACTTAACCCGCTTACAGGAATCTGCAAAAACATTGGCTTTTACAGATGTTCCTTCCAAAGAATTCATAAAAAAAGCAATAAAGCAAACGCTCGATGCTAACGGAATGAACGACGATACACATATCCGTTTGACGTTGACGCGCGGTGAAAAAATTACCAGCGGCATGGATCCGCGATTAAATCAAAATGGCTCCTGCCTGATTGTTTTGGCGGAATGGAAACCGTTGGTGTATGACAATGACCACGGCATAAAAGTGATAAGTACAAGCCAACGCCGAAACTCTCCGCAGTTTTTGGACAGTAAGATTCACCATAACAATTTGCTCAACAATATTATTGCAAAAATTCAAGCAAACATAGCCGGGAAAGACGCAGGATTAATGCTGGACGATCGCGGATTTATTGCTGAACTTAACGGCAGTAATCTTTTTATGGTGAAAAGCGGAAAGGTTTTTACCCCCTTTGGCCACGCTTGTTTACCAGGAATCACTCGCAATTCAGTTATTGAAATGTGTAAAAAGTACGATATTGAAATTACCGAAGCAGACATTACGCTTTCACAATTCTACAATGCAGACGGTGTTTTTGCAACGGGAACAATGGGTGAACTTACGCCCGTTGTTGAAATTGACGGGCGCAGCATTTCCAAAGACAATTCGCTTCAGAAAAAAATTATTACACTTTTCGGGAAAGAAGTTAGAGGTTTATGTGAAAAGCTTTAAATAGCAGGACTTAAGAGGATTTATAAGCTGTCATTGCTTTTCAATAAAAACATCAAATTTTTTAAAGATTTCCATTGCAAATTTCATTCAGAAAAAACTATCTTTGCACCGTTCAAAATAGGGGTGGTATTTGCGCCCTTAGATAACTATAAAATAAACAGTTACTCATGTCACAAAGTACAGGAAAAGTTGCACAGATTATTGGCCCGGTAGTTGACGTTGCGTTTGATAGCGGATCGGAACTTCCAAAAATATACGACTCGTTAGAGGTAAACAATAACGGAAACCTTTTGGTTCTTGAAGTTCAATCTCACATTGGTGAAAGTATGGTACGTACCATATCAATGGATTCTACAGATGGTTTAAGCCGCGGTGTAGATGCTGTTGCAACAGGAGCACCTATACAAATGCCTATTGGCGATGATGTGTATGGCCGACTTTTCAACGTAATTGGGGATGCTATTGACGGTATCGGGAACTTGCCAAAAGCTGGCGACAACGGGCTTCCAATTCACCGTGAGGCTCCAAAATTTGAAGATCTTTCAACTTCTACCGAAGTTCTTTTCACAGGTATTAAAGTGATTGACCTTATTGAGCCTTACGCAAAAGGTGGTAAAATTGGTCTTTTTGGTGGTGCTGGTGTGGGTAAAACGGTACTTATTCAAGAGTTGATTAATAATATTGCGAAAGGCCACGGTGGTCTTTCTGTATTCGCTGGTGTAGGTGAACGTACTCGTGAGGGTAATGACTTGCTTCGCGAAATGCTTGAGTCCGGTATTATAAAATACGGTGACGATTTTATGCACTCTATGGAAAATGGCGGATGGGATCTTTCAAAAGTTGACAAAAAAGCTATGAAAGAATCCAAAGCTACTTTTGTGTTCGGACAGATGAACGAACCACCAGGAGCACGTGCACGTGTTGCACTTTCAGGGCTTACCATTGCTGAATATTTCCGCGATGGCGCTGGCGAAGGACAAGGAAAGGATGTACTTTTCTTCGTAGATAACATTTTCCGTTTTACGCAAGCTGGTTCTGAGGTTTCCGCACTTCTTGGACGTATGCCTTCAGCGGTGGGTTACCAACCAACTTTGGCAACAGAGATGGGTGCGATGCAAGAGCGTATTACTTCAACAAAAAGAGGTTCTATTACTTCAGTACAGGCGGTTTACGTACCTGCGGATGACTTAACGGATCCAGCACCGGCAACAACTTTTGCCCACTTGGATGCTACAACCGTACTTTCGCGTAAAATTGCTGAGCTTGGTATCTATCCAGCGGTTGACCCATTGGACTCAACCTCTCGTATTCTTACCGAATCAATTCTTGGAAAAGAGCACTATGCTTGTGCACAAAGAGTAAAAGAGCTTTTACAGCGTTATAAAGAATTACAGGATATCATTGCGATTCTTGGTATGGAAGAACTTTCTGAAGAAGATAAAATGGCAGTAGGTCGCGCGCGTCGTGTACAGCGTTTCCTATCACAGCCTTTCCACGTAGCAGAACAGTTTACCGGTATTCCTGGAGTTTTGGTTGATATTAAAGAAACCATAAAAGGTTTTAATATGATTATGGATGGGGAATTGGATCACCTTCCGGAAGCAGCCTTCAACCTTAAAGGAACTATCGAGGAAGCAATCGCTGCAGGTGAGAAAATGCTTGCGGAAGCGTAAACAGCTTATAGCGTAAAGCTAAAAGCATAAAGCTAAAAAATATGTACTTAGAAATAGTGACCCCCGAAGCATCTTTAGTTGCTGGAGAAGTAGAAAGCATAACCGTTCCGGGAGTGGAAGGAGAATTTCAAATGTTAAACAACCACGCCCCTATTGTTTCTGTTTTGCAGGAAGGAAAAGTGAAATTCAAAGGAAACCCAACAATTGCGGAAGGTTTCGAAAAAAAATTCACTAAGGAAAGCGATAAATGGGTATTGCAAATTTCAGGAGGAACTGTTGAATGCAACAACAATCGTGTGATGGTTTTAGCAGATTAAACAGCTAAAAATTCAAAATTCTACAAAATCCCAAATTCCAAAATAATGGAGTTTGGGATTTTTGTATGGGCTAAATCCTTAAAGTTATATTAACACCCTCCTATCATTTTATATAGGATTTGTAACTTTACACGTTGATAAAAACTATGCAGTTACAGCAAATAGATAGGGTAAAAACTATTACCAAAGAAGATTTTCTAAAAAACTATTTTAAACCACAAAAACCAGTCATTATTGAAAGGTTTGTTGAGGATTGGCCTGCATTTACCAAATGGAATCTTGATTATATGGCTGACGTTGCGGGTGATAAAATGGTTCCCCTTTACGATAACCGTCCCGTGAGCCACAAAGATGGTTTTAATGAACCGCATGCAAAAATGAAAATGCGTGAGTATGTGGAACTTCTTAAAACCGAGCCTACCAAATACCGGATATTTCTGTGGAATATTTTAAAGGAAGTACCCCAGCTTCAAAATGATTTTGACTTTCCGGATTTTGGCCTCAAATTGATGAAAGGTTTACCGATGCTCTTCTTCGGCGGAAAGGACTCGTACACTTTTATGCATTACGATATTGATTTGGCAAACATCTTCCATTTTCACTTTCAAGGAAAAAAAGAAGTCATTCTTTTTGACCAAAAACAGAACGATTATCTCTATAAAATTCCACATTCATTGATTACTCGTGAAGATATAGATTTCCACAATCCAGATTACGAAAAATGGCCAGCATTAAAAAAAGCAGAAGGCTACATCGCGAATTTGGAACACGGCAACGTTTTGTATATGCCCGAAGGGTATTGGCACTATATGCGTTATATTACTCCGGGTTTTTCCATGAGTTTACGGGCTATTCCCAGAAACCCAAAAAACCTAGCTAAAGCAGTATACAATATTGTTTTTATGCGCTATTTTGACCAATTGATGCGTAAACTAAAAGGCCAAAAATGGATTGATTGGAAAAACGAGCAAGCCATCGTTCGTACTAATAATGCGCTGTAAATTCTTAATATTTCAGTATCTTTCTTATAAGTTTTTCAATATAAATACTTCATACTAATAATTGCAATCCTTTGTTTGCTGGCAACTTTTGAGCAAGCCTTTTTAAGCAAAGGAGATATAAAATTTCAAGTTGGAGTCAATTTACAAACTAACGACACCGGATGTATGGGCGGCTTGGGTTTTGATTTCGGTAAATATTGAGGCTCCGTTTAAAATTTAGAAATATATCTTTTATGAATCCCGCATAAATATCTTCATAATAATTTTTCAACTTATTGCAACCTTTTCATAAAGTTCATATCTTACCCAACATTTAATAAAACAACCCAACCAATGAACGAATGGTTTGCAGCATTTGAGCCTTTTGAAAAGGTTTACTGGTCCATAGCCCTAATCGCTTCAGCAATTTTTATTATCCTTATAATTTTAACCTTTGTAGGTGGTGAAGTGGATGATACTGGCGACGTAGACTCTGATATAGAAGGCGACACGGGAATTCACTTTCAGTTTCTTTCCTTTAAAAATTTAATTGGATTTTTCACCCTTTTTGGATGGTCAGGAATTGCCTGTATTGGCGAAGGGCTTTCTAAAGGGATGACAATATTAATTTCGACAGCGTGTGGTTTACTGATGATGGCCATTATGGCTTCGTTGTTTTACTATTTGGGAAAATTAAATAGCAGCGGCTCCCTGAAAATTGAAAACGCACTTAACCAGATTGGCGAAGTTTACCTTACTATAGGCGCCAACCGCTCAAGAATTGGAAAAGTACATATAAACATTCAGGGAGGCATGCGCGAACTTGATGCGCTGACAGACGAACCCTCAGACCTTCACCAAGGAGATATTGTAACCGTTGTACAAGTAACGGGTACGGGAATTTTAATAGTAAATAAACACACCGCCTAATCATGACTTTCTTACCACTTCAAGCAGAATCATTTGCGCCCTTATTGGCTATTGGGTTTGCCATTTTATTTGTTTTTATCATCCTAATTACTTTTATAAGAAGGTATAAGCGTTGTCCCTCAGACCGTATTTTGGTAATTTATGGAAAGGTTGGCACAGGAAACTCGGCCCGCTGTATTCATGGAGGTGCTGCCTTTATTTGGCCAGTAATCCAAGATTACGAATATCTTGACCTGACCCCTATTTCAATAGAGGTTAATCTAATAAATGCCCTAAGTAAGCAAAACATTCGTGTAAATGTTCCTTCCCGTTTCACCATAGGTATTTCTACCGAACCGGGCATTATGCAAAATGCCGCAGAGCGCTTGCTTGGTCAAGGCTTGGAGCAAATTCAAGAACTTGCAAAAGAAATTATTTTTGGTCAGTTGCGTTTGGTTGTGGCATCGATGGACATTGAGGAAATAAACAACGACAGAGATAAGTTTTTGACTAATATCTCTAACAGTGTTGAGTCTGAATTGAAGAAAGTTGGTTTAAAACTAATCAACGTGAATATAACCGACATTGTTGATGAATCTGGCTATATTGAAGCTTTGGGTAAAGAAGCTGCTGCCCATGCCATCAATGCTGCTCGTAAATCTGTAGCTGAAAAAAATAGGGATGGTTCCATTGGGGAAGCAAATGCAAAACAGGATGAGCGCACACAGGTTGCTGCAGCAAATGCGCAGGCCGTGGAAGGCGAAAACATTGCAAAGATTAACGTTGCAAATTCAGACTCGCTGCGTCGCCAACGTGAAGCAGAAGCCGAAAGAGTAGCGATTGCTTCTGAAAAGGTACAGTCAGCAAAAGCATTGGAAGAATCCTATATAGCCGAAAAAGAAGCGGAAATTACACGTGCGGAAAGGGAAAGAAGCACACAACTTGCAGATATTATCGTTCCCGCTGAAATTGACAAACGAAAAGTTGAGATAGATGCCGAAGCAGTAGCTGAAAAAATAAGACGCCAAGCCAAAGGGGAAGCAGATGCAATTTTGTTCAAGGCACAAGCAGAAGCACAGGGTATATTTGAAATACTTACCAAACAGGCAGAAGGTTTTGATAGAATTGTAAAAGCTGCTGGAAACAACTCCAAAGATGCAGTGCTTTTATTGATAGCCGATAAACTTCCAGAGTTAGTAAAACTTCAGTCTGAAGCCATTAAAAACATTAAGATTGACAAGGTTACCGTTTGGGAAAACGGTTCTTCAAAAGATGGCAAAACTGCAACTTCCAACTTTATTTCGGGAATGTACGGTTCCGTACCGCCACTTCAGGAAATGTTTAACATGGCCGGTATGGAATTGCCAGAATATTTGAAGGGAAAAAAAGTGGAGGGTAATAATAGTTTATCTGAAGATGAAGGAGAAAATCCAAAGAAAAAATAAATCGTTACAAATAATTATTTCAGAAAACTTAGTTAGGACAAACCTTCATCATAAGAAAAAGCACAACCACCACCATGTTGGTTGTGCTTTTTTAAATTCAAATAATTGGCATTGTTACTCATTCTGAAAAATATCCTCAATAGGCATTTCAAACAATCTAGAAATCTTAAATGCCAACGGCAAGCTGGGATCAAACTTTCCTGTTTCAATAGCGTTTATGGTCTGTCGAGACACCTCAACCTCAGCTGCCAGTTCAGCCTGGGTCATATTATGCTCTGCGCGAAGTACTTTTATTTTATTCTTCATCTGTATTTATTATTGCCTACGAAAGTTGCTATCAAATATGTTATCCCTATTAGCATAACCAAGTCTGCTATCTCCGCATCAAAACCGATAACATTTGCCTGATCTAGTAATGAATAGCTTAAGCCACCAACCACGCCAACGCCTAAAGCAATAGCCATTGCTTCGATATGTACTTTTCGTTGCATTTCATCCAAACTATTAATGTACTTTCGGTTCATAAGGATCATCCCTATGCCAACAAGAGTAGCTATAAAAATAAATATGATGGATAAGACAGTATTGCCTTCCCAGAAATATTTTTGACCAAAGGAGGCTATTGCCATTGTTACTACCCACCCACCGGTCCAATAAGCTAATTGTCTTATATTCTTTTTTGAAGCGTCTTTCCATGAATTCTGTTTTGTTTCCATAAGTAAAGTGTATTTGATTTTATGTAAAGTTATATTGACACAATATATATAATTTTTTTTCAAATGTCAAGTTTTATTTACATAATTTATTTTGAAATTTCGTTTACCTTTTCATATACCAATTCTGGCTCCCATCCTCGGTAAAGAAGATAATCTGCAAGTTTTTTTCTTCTTTTCAGAATGTTTTTTTCAGAAACCAATTGAAGTAATCGCTTTTCTACCAAAGTCTCAAAGGCTGTATAGTATTCAGCATCGGGTATTTCCTTTAGGGCAATCTGAATGTTGTATTTTGAAATTTCGCGACGTTTCAATTCGTTAACAATTCTATTTCTGCCCCATTTTTTGGTTCTGAATTTTCCCCGTGCAAAAGCTTGCGCAAATCGCGTTTCATTTAAAAAATTGTTTCGCAATAAATGATCAATTATTTGGTCTACGGCTTTGGAAATCATTCTCATTTCATACAATTTTTGATGAACTTCTTTATGGCAACGTTCTTGATAGGCACAATAGCGCTCCATTCTCTTGGTAGCTTCATCAACGGTGTATGTTTTATGTGTTTTCAAACTGGAAGTAAAACTAACAAAAAAACCCCTTCCGAAGTAAGTCTTCAAAAGGGGTTTTGGTTATTTTATCAATTCACCGTCTTTGTCGTGAAAGTGATATTCGAGATACGTATAAGCATCCCGAGGTTGGATTTTTACCCATTTTTTGTGCTCCAAAAACCATTTGGTGCGCACGCTTGGGAAACCTTTGGTTAAAAAGGCCGCTATAAAAGGATGCGTATTGAGCGTTATCTTTTTATAGTCTTTTTTGAAAAGGCGTTTTACCTCTTCATTAATTCTATTTATCACAATGATAGGCGCTTCAATCTCGCCATTGCCTCCAATGCTGGGGTCTTCCTCGCGAGTTTTGATGTTCATTTCTGGCCTAACACGTTGACGGGTTATCTGTATCAACCCAAATTTGCTTGGGGGAAGAATTTTGTGTTTTGCTCTGTCATCCTTCATTTCTTCACGAAGATGATTATAGAGTTGTTTGCGGTGATTGGCATTTGCCAAGTCGATAAAATCTACCACAATAATTCCTCCCATATCGCGCAACCTTAGCTGTCTTGCCACCTCAGTGGCCGCAATCATATTCACTTCAAGCGCGGTGCCTTCTTGTGTTTTTTGTTTGTTGCTTCGGTTACCGCTATTCACGTCTATTACGTGCATTGCTTCGGTATGTTCTATTACCAGGTAAGCTCCTTTGCTTCCCGATACTGTTTTTCCGAAGGAAGTTTTAATCTGCCTTTCTATTCCGAACTTTTCAAACATCGGGACATTGCTGTCATAAAACTTTACGATATTGTCTTTCTTTGGTGCAATTTCCTGCACATAATCTTTTATTTGCAAGTAAAGGGTTTCATCGTCAATATGTATTGCGGAGAATGAATCGTTAAACATATCGCGGATGATGGATGCTCCCCTGTTTAGCTCGCTCAGCACTTTTGAAGGGTGGTGCGCCCCTTGTAGCTTCTTACACATCGCCGTCCAGCGATCCATAAGGTTCTGTAAATCTTTGTCCAGTTCTGCTACTTTTTTGCCCTCGGCTACGGTGCGTATAATAACGCCAAATCCTTTTGGTTTTATGCTTGTTATCAAGCGTTTTAACCTGTCTTTTTCTTCGTTGCTTTCTATTTTTTGAGAAACAGAAACGCGGTCTGAAAACGGCACCAGTACAATATATCTTCCGGCTATGGATAGCTCGGAACTTATACGTGGGCCTTTTGTGGAAATGGGTTCTTTTACAATTTGAACCAAGATGGATTGATTGCTCTTTAAGGCATCGTTTAAGTTGCCATGCTTATCAATCTCTTTTTCGAATGGAAAATTATTTAAGGTATAATCCTTTAACTTACCTGAGCTAACACTTTTCACAAATTTCAATTGTGAAAGTACCTTCGGGCCGAGATCGTGATAGTGTAAAAAACCATCCTTCTCATAACCCACGTTCACAAAGGCGGCGTTTAGACCAGGGACTGTTTTACGTATTTTGGCAAGAAATATATCGCCAACAGTAAAATTGTTGTCCTCTTCCTCTTTGTGGAGCTCTATAAGCTTTCCATCTTTTAAAAGGGCAAAATCAACTTCTTGTGAACCGGACCTAATAAATAATTCGTAGTTCACGTTACATTAATTTTGTCGTTCCGAAATATAATCCGGAACTAATTAAACAATATTTTTCACAGATTTATATAAAATCCGGCGAAACTGCACCAAAACCAAAAGCCGGCTGTTGCAATCTCATTTTCAAAGAACGATTTATCGTTTGTTCTATTCGGAAATAGCACCAAAAAAGTACAATTTCCGAAACACTTTTAAAACAGAAAAAGTAGTTTAGAAACTACTTTTTCTTTTTGTGGCGGTTAGCGCGACGACGCTTTTTACGCTTGTGGGTCGCTACCTTATGTCTTTTTCTTTTTTTACCACTTGGCATACTAAAGTCTTTTTTAATGCTCCACCTAAGTGGAACGGGTTAGAATTATTTTACGTCCACGTTGGTCTTTACGCCTTCAACAAAAACTTTTGCAGGTTTAAAGGCCGGAATATTGTGAGCTGGTATTTTAATAGTTGTGTTTTTTGAAATGTTTCTTCCTGTTTTTTCAGCTCTTGTTTTAATAATAAAGCTTCCAAAACCTCTTAAATACACATTGTCTCCACCTTCCAAAGAGTTCTTTACTTCTTCCATAAAGGTTTCAACAGTAGCTTGTACTTCATTCTTTTCCATTCCTAGCTTTTCTGAAATCTTCGCTACGATATCTGCTTTCGTCATTACTTTTAAATTTTAATTAATTTTCTTTTACTAGATTTTTTTTAGAGACCGCAAATATACATATTTTAAAATCAATAATTCAAACCTTAATCCTTTAAAATTTAATGGGATATAGATTAATTTTACGCAATGCCCAAAACAGCTCCATATTTTTCCAATGAACTCATTGCGTGGTATTTACAAAACAAACGTGATTTACCTTGGCGAAATACTACCAACCCTTACCACATTTGGCTTTCTGAAATTATGCTGCAACAAACCCGCGTTTTGCAGGGTTTACCTTACTATTTAAAGTTTATTGAGGCCTATCCAAATGTGGAAGATTTAGCAAACGCTACCGAAGATGAGGTTTTAAAACTTTGGCAGGGTCTGGGCTACTATTCCCGTGCCCGGAACTTGCACGCAACCGCAAAAATGGTTGCTAATGAAATGAACGGTGTTTTTCCAAATAATTATAAAGATTTATTGAACCTAAAAGGCGTTGGCGATTATACCGCGAGCGCCATTGCAAGCATCTCGTTCAACCGTCCCGAAGCTGTGGTTGATGGAAATGTGTATCGCGTTCTTTCACGGTTTTTTGGAATTTCCACTCCCATAAATTCTACCACGGGGCAAAAGGAATTTAAAAAAATTGCACAGCATTTGATTGACAAAAAACAGCCAGGCACCTTCAACCAAGCCATTATGGAGTTTGGCGCACGCTACTGTGTGCCGCAAAACCCAGATTGCGAAAACTGTATTTTCAATGACAGTTGTGTGGCTTTTCAGCAGAAGAAAGTTTCGGAATTGCCTGTAAAAGTTAAAGCGAAACCAGTAAAAAAAAGATACTTTAATTATTTGGTTTTTCTTTCGGAAAACGAGCATACTATTTTGCAGCAGCGCACCGGGAAAGGAATTTGGCACAAACTATATGAATTTCCGCTGATTGAAACTTCAGAGAAAATAAATCTTTCGAAATTGAAAAAACTTCCACAGTTTCATAATTTTTCAGAAACAATAAATGTTAAATCCATTTCCCTTTTCAACGAAAACCCAGTTGTTCATAAATTATCCCACCAACATTTAAGCACACTTTTCTGGATTGTAGAGACTTCGGAAACTACTGAAAATGCAATTCCGATTTCCGAAGTGAAAAATTATGCCGTCCCGGTTTTGATTGAAAATTTTGTTTCGGAATTTTTTGAAGATTATTGATTGCTTACACCTTAATATTGCAACAGCAAATCATTTCATATAAAAATTTAAAAATTCCTTATATTTAAAACGCAAAATCTACCTTTGCACAAATAAATAAAATTACAATTATGAGTGGAACATTGAACAAAGTAATGTTGATTGGGCATACCGGCGATGATGTGAAAATGCATTATTTTGAAGGCGGAAACAGCTTGGGCCGTTTCCCGCTTGCAACCAATGAAACCTATACAAACAAAACGACGAACGAACGCGTAACCAATACGGAGTGGCACAATATTGTAGTTAGGAACAAGGCCGCTGAAATCTGTGAAAAATATTTAAAGAAAGGCGATATGGTCTATATTGAAGGCCGCCTAAAAACTCGCAAATGGCAGGATGATAAAGGAATGGATAGGTACAGTACCGAGATTCACTGTAGCGATTTTACATTCTTGACCCCTAAAGGTGAAAGTAATGGCGGCAGTAATGCTGGCCAAAGCTCACAACATTCTCAGTCTTCGTCGACACCACAAAGCAACAACTCAGTTTCTGAAGAAGAGGATGATCTTCCTTTTTAATGTTTAACTAAAACCAATACCTTGGACACGGAGCCCCCTGGTTTACTTTTCTTTTTTAACGTTTTGGATATTACCGAAATAACAAGCGGCGTAATGCTGATTGTTCTTTTAGCCTTTTCTGCCCTTATTTCAGGAGCCGAAGTGGCGTTCTTTTCTTTAACGCCTTCTGATTTTGAAACCAACGAAGAAAAAACAATTGCAAAAAAACTGGGCATCGTCCAGCGTTTATTAGCAAGACCAAAAAAGCTTTTGGCTACAATTCTTGTTGCAAACAACTTTATAAATATTGCCATTGTATTGCTTTTTGATTCCTTGAGCGATGATCTGTTTTCAGGAATTGAATCAAATTTTTATGGCATTGACGTGCGTTTTATTGTTGAGGTAGGTGTGGTAACCTTCTTTATTTTGCTTTTCGGCGAAATTCTTCCAAAGATATACGCCAACCGCAACCGTATCTCGTTTGCAGTATTTATGGCGCAGCCCCTTAATATTTTGGATACTTTATTATCGCCAATCAGTTTGCCCATGCGCTCCGCCACACTCTATCTTCACGACCGCTATGGCAAGCAAAAATCAAACATCAGCGTAGATCATCTTTCGCAGGCTTTGGAGCTTTCAAATAAAGACACGACGCACGAAGAACAAAAAATTCTACAGGGTATTGTAACTTTCGGAAATACCGACACCAAGCAGGTAATGAAAAACCGAATGGATATTTTTGCACTGAACGAAGAACAGCCCTTTAAGGAAATTCTCCCCGAAATTATCCAGCACGGCTATTCGCGCATTCCTGTTTACAAAGACAGTATGGACAACATTACGGGCATTCTGTATGTGAAGGACCTGATACCTTACACAGACCGTAAAATCCTGGATTGGAAAACCTTAAAACGGGAAGCCTATTTTGTCCCCGAAAATAAAAAACTGGACGATTTGCTGAACGAATTCAAGGAGATGAAAATGCACCTCGCGATTGTGGTGGATGAGTACGGCGGCACGAGTGGCTTGATTTCTTTGGAAGATATTATCGAGGAAATTGTTGGCGAAATTAGCGATGAGTTTGACGATGAAGATTTGATTTTTTCAAAATTAGACGACAATACCTTCGTTTTTGAAGGAAAAACCCCTTTGAAAGATTTCTATAAAGTAATTAAACCCGAAGATCCTGAGATTTTTGAAGATGAAAAAGGCGAAGCAGAAACGCTTGCCGGTTTCCTTTTGGAAATTTCAAAAGGGTTTCCGAAGAAAAATGAAATAATATCCTTCCACAATTATGCGTTTACCATTGAAGCATTTGAGGGCAAACGAATAAAACAAATAAAACTTACCATTGAAAATCAATAGAATCGTTTTCTTTTTAATTTCAACCATTTTTATCCTCGCTTCCTGCGAAGATGATGTTTTGGTGAAACCTTCGGCTATGCTCCGTCTAGATTACCCACAACCCGACTACCGTACCATAAATACGGACTGCCCTTATTCTTTTGAAATGAATGAGAACGCCACTATGGTAAAAAAAAACAATTGCGGCCTTAATATAACCTACCCGCATATGAGAGCTACTTTATATATTACATATCAAAATGTGCAAAATAACAACTTGGATTCATTGTTGCAGGATGCGCAAAAATTAGCTTATGACCATACCATAAAAGCAAATAGTATTCCCGAGCAACCCTTTGTAAATCCTGATAAAAAAGTGTACGGTATGTTTTATATGATAAATGGAAACGCCGCTACCCAAGCTGAATTTTACGCTACCGATAGCACTAACCACTTCCTTAACGGTGCTCTCTATTTTGACGCCAAACCTAATTTTGATTCTATATATCCAGCCGTAATATACCTTCGTGAAGACATCCGAAAATTAATGGAAACCATCACTTGGGAATAGCTACGTTTCAACTTCTCCGGAAAAAAGTTAACAAACCCTTTGCAAAAGGTTCGTCAAGTTTTCGTAACTTTTGACTGTAAAACCATTGATTATGTTCAAAGTATATTCCCGTTACGGTATTTGGATCGCAATAGTTCTTATCGCGTATTTCCTTCTTTTAAAATTAATTGGGTTGCATCAATATCCAGTATTGAGCGCAGTAAATGGAATTATATTCGGCATTGGAATTTATATGGCATTGAAGAAATATGCCTCCCGAAAAGATAAATTTCAGTATGAAAAAGGGTTTGAAGTAGGTTTGCTTTCTGGCGGTATAGCCTCTATAATCTTCACTATTTTTATGGCAATCTATATGTACCAAATAGACACCGAATTTGCGGCCAATATTATGGAAGTGTGGAACCTAGAATATGATATGGGTACGCTAATGCTAGTTTTATCAATCTTAATTATGGGCTTTTCTACCACTTTAGTATTAACGCTTACTTTTATGCAACTTCTTAAAAACTCTTGGAACACCCAAGACGGTAACAGAAACACCCTGAAATAAAATTTCAAATTTAAAAGCCAGCAACACTTTTAAGATTCAGGCTACTTGGATAATTGGTTCTGAAAAGATTAAATAAAAAACACTTTGTCGTTTGCTTTTTAAAAATTATATTTGCACCCGCTTTTACCGGACGGTGAAAGCATTTTGTTTAACTAATTTATAAACGATTCGCTATGTACGCAATTGTAGAGATAGCAGGGCAGCAAGTAAAAGTTGCGAAAGACCAAAAGGTTTTTGTTAATCGTTTGCCAGTAGAAGAAGGGAAAAAAGTGTCTTTTGACAATGTACTTCTTATTGGTGACGGAGACAATATTACCATTGGCGCCCCGGCTATAAACGGCGCTCAAATAGGAGCCAAAGTCGTAAAGCACCTTAAAGGTGACAAGGTTATAGTTTTCAAAAAGAAAAGAAGAAAAGGTTTCCGTAAGAAAAACGGACACCGCCAGTATCTTTCTGAAATCGTAATTGAGAGCATTGTAGCTTCAGGAGCTACACCTGCCAAAAAGGAAGAAGCTAAAAAAGCCGAACCAAAAAAAGAAACTAAAGCAAAAGCTGAAACTAAAGCACCCGCCAAAAAAGCAGCTCCAAAAAAAGCCGCTAAAGCAGATGATCTTAAAAAGATTGAAGGTGTTGGACCAAAAGCTGCAGAAGCTATGGTTGCTGCTGGACTTGATACTTTTGCAAAAGTTGCAAAAGCAAAGCCAGAAGCTATCGCAACTATTCTTTCTGAAGCGAGTTCTAATTTAGCACACTTAGTTACCGATACTTGGCCAAAACAAGCAAAGTTGGCAGCTGACGGTAAGTGGGATGAGCTTAAGGAATTACAAGACAAATTAGACGGTGGGATTGAAAAATAATCCTGCTAAAGTATAATATTTAAAACCGAAACAAAATGGCTCACAAAAAAGGAGTTGGTAGTTCCAAAAACGGTCGCGAATCAGAATCGAAACGTCTTGGCGTTAAGATTTTTGGAGGGCAGGCTGCTATTGCAGGAAATATCATTGTAAGACAAAGAGGTTATACACATCACCCAGGTGAAAACGTATACGGTGGTAAAGACCATACACTTCACGCGCAAGTGGATGGCATTGTAAAATTTACCAAAAAGAAAGATAACAAGAGCTACGTTTCAATCGTTCCAAACGCTGAGGCATAGTAACAGACTTGTTTTGTTAAAAAAAACCTTCACGCTATCGTGAAGGTTTTTTTATTCCTATTTAAAATTGAAAACTACCTAAGCAGTAATTTTAAATTTTCTTCAGAAATATTAAGTAGGCCCACCTTAGGTAGTCTTCGAGTAAGTTCCCGCCAGTTTTCATCCTTGGCGTAGATTTTTTGAAGCATTTCCGAAGCTTTCTCAATTTGTTTATCGTTTGCTAATGTTATCGCAGTCCAATATTGCATTTCTAAGTTTTCAGAAAACATTTCCATAGCCTTATTATAGGCCTCCATGGCATTTTTCATTTCGTTCTTTTCTACATATAAATCGCCTTCGTTCATATGTTCATAAGCTCTAAAGACTTTTAAAAGCCTTTCAATTTCTTTTATGGGATTTTCAGAATCATCAACTCTTAAATCAATTAATTTATCATTCCAAGGTTCCTCAGAAGCTTCACCAGCAAAAACAACCAATGTCGCAGATTGCTTTCCACGAATATCGCCCCCTGCCTCTTGCGCAGCCTGCAGCACTGCAACCATTCTTTCGGCCAAAGGCATTTCACTATTCTCTATCCAAGCCTTTTCCATTGCAGGGACTACTTTATCATTCAGCATCATATTAGCCTGTACCGAAAAATCCTTGCCATTGGCGTGGCCCGCATAATCTATACAGCTTTTTCCAGTATGCGTTGCAACCCTTCCTTGTTTATCTAAAATTGCAGCTTGACGAAAATCTCTTCCCTCGTCATCACTCAACAAAATGTCCAGAGCTTCTTGAGGGGATTTTCCCTCTTTTAATAATTCCAACCCTTTGATTCCAAAAGATTTATTTACAAAACTCTGTGTAGCTACTACCCCAACGCCACTTTCACCCCAAGGGACGGCAGTTCCTACACTAAACCAATGACTTTGCACAGCCACGGCCATTTCACCGGTTTTGGCATCTCTTGCAACTATGGAAAAAGTATGGGCTAGCGGATCATTAGGTTTTTTGGATTGTGAAAAAACTGTAAACACTGTAAAAAAGCTAAGTATTAAAAATATTTGGTTCATGACTTACGATTTTGTCTAAAGATAATTTTTTGTTGCGTGATTTTAAGTGCTTTCCTGTGGAATGCAAACAAGAATTTATTTTTCCCACATTTGAAAAGAATTCAATTCTTTTCCAAATCCAACATAAGGTTTTTATAGTTGAATCTCATTATTATATATTATTTTAGTACTCTTAAAAATCCATTTTCAACTTTTCTGAACTTTGAATTATTTACGCCTTACCATATTTTTAATTTCTTTTATTGGATTTGCGCAAAATAGCAAAGACACGTTATCTTCCCAAAAGGCCTATAGCATACAACACCTCAAGGACTCTCTTAAAATAATGCAGGATAGAACAGACAGGAGCCTCTTTGAAGGGAAATATGATTCCGTAATACTAACCTCTATTGATAATATTAGGTTTGCAGAACACATTGGTGATACTGAGGCTGCATACTATTCCCGCTATATCATGGGAGCTACATTTATATATTTAAAAGATTTTAAGAATGCCCACGATTATGCCGATGCCTATCTGGAATATGCCGAAAAATCAAAAGATGAATTTAAAATAGCCAGAGCCTATAACCTTATTGGCGCACTGTACCTCACCGAAAAAAAATACGATTCTGCACTTCCTTTTCTCCAAAAAGCACTTCCCCTTTCATTAAAGAGAAAAGACACATTAGAAGCATCGATGGCCTATTACAACCTATCTGAATCATACCTTAACAAAGGCGACATGCAAAAGGCGCAGCATTACTTCACAAAAGCTGAAGAAGGAATAGAAGCAATGGCGTTTAAAGGTTTAACTACCGAAATGAACCTGCTTCAAGGCAAGCTAAAACTCGCTTCAAACAAACCCAGAGATGCAATTGAAAATTTTAAGAAAGCAATCGCCTTTGCAGAAGCAGGAAATTATATTGATGACATTTTAATTGAAGTATATAAAGAATACAGTAGCGCTCTTTACGAAACAGGAGATTTTCAAGATGCTTTTTTAATCCGGAAAAAATTTGATAGCCTCACACAAATACAGTTTGAAAAAGAAAAGCTGATGGCCATTCAGAATGCTGCTGCACAATTTAGCGTAAATGAATATAAAAAACAGGCCCACCAAGCAGAGCTGGAAAAAAAATTACTTTCTGAAAAAGGGTTGATGAATAACATTTTGCTCTCCTTTTTTATCGGCGCAGCAATATTAATGGGTATCTTCTTGGTAATTCTTTACATTTCGCACAGAGGCAGAAAAAAACTTACCCTTACCCTAAAAGAAAAGAACCAACAATATCTAAAAGCAAAAGAGAAATCTGAAAAACTGGCATTAGCAAAAAGCAAGTTCTTTTCCACTGTTAGCCATGAATTACGGACTCCACTATATGGCGTTATTGGTTTAAGTTCAGTGCTCTTGGAAGATGAATCCCTAAAGAATCATCGAGCAGATTTAAAAAACCTGAAGTTTTCCGCAGACTATCTTTTAGCGCTCATTAATGATGTGCTCCAAATTAGCAAGCTTGAATCCAATACCCTTGAGGAAGTACGGGTTCCTTTTGATTTAAGGGAATTGGCCCAATCCATAGTCTCATCTTTTCAGTATGCCCTGGTGCAGAATAAAAACAAATTGCACGTAGAAATTTCAGAAAATATTCCAAATACTATCATCGGGGATCGGGTGCGCCTATCACAAATTCTTATGAATTTAGTGGGCAACGCTATAAAGTTTACAACCAATGGAAATATTTATATTTCCGCAAAAGAAGAGGCTATATCTGAAAATGAAGTGACTATTCACTTTAGCATCCAAGATAATGGCATTGGCATTCCAAAAGAAAAACAGAAAGCAATTTTTGAGGAATTTCAGCAAGTAGATTCCGAAGATTTTAAAATACAGGGTACCGGCCTTGGCCTTACAATAGTTAAAAAGCTGCTCGAAGCGTCAAATTCCTCCATCAATCTTCAAAGCGAGCCTGGAAAGGGATCTACCTTTAGCTTTACGTTGAAATTTGAAATATTGAAGCACTTACTTCAAGATAAAGTGTTGGGTGACAATAATGTTTTGAATGAAAAAAGGGTCCTTGTGGTGGACGACAACCGCATAAACCAAATAGTTACCAAGAAAATTTTGGAGAATCACGGTATGGTTTGTGGCATTGCCGAAAACGGTAATATTGCCATAGAAAAACTACAAAAGGAAATTTTTGACCTCGTGCTGATGGATATAAATATGCCAGGCAAAGATGGGATTGAGACCACAAAGGAAATACGAAAATTTGACAAATCGACACCCATTGTTGCCTTGACCGCTATTGAGGTTGAAGAGATGAGAAATAAAATTGAGGCTTCGGGGATGAATGATATTATTGTTAAGCCTTATGATACGGACAAATTCCTAAAAATTATTTTAAAAAACCTAACAGAAGAAATGATTGTGCATTATACTGAATAGGATTACTTTAAAAAAAACAAAAACCGAGACCAATAAGCCTCGGTTTTTTTATATCTAAAACTGAAAAAAATATCTAACCTTTCAAACTCGCGCTTAAATACTCACGATTCATACGGGCTATATTCTCCAAAGAAATACCTTTTGGGCATTCAATCTCACAAGCTCCTGTATTGCTACAGTTTCCGAAACCTTCCTTGTCCATTTGCGCAACCATATTCAAAACGCGCTCAGTTGCCTCTATTCTTCCCTGTGGAAGCAGTGCAAACTGACTCACTTTAGCAGAAGTGAAAAGCATCGCACTAGCGTTTTTACAGGCAGCCACACAGGCTCCGCAACCAATACAGGTTGCAGCATTGAAAGATTCATCGGCGTCGTGCTTGTTTACGGGAATGGTATTGGCATCAATTGTATTTCCAGAGGTATTCACGGAAATATATCCACCAGCCTGCTGAATTCTATCGAAAGCACTTCTATCTACCACCAAATCCTTAATTACCGGAAAAGCTTTTGCGCGGAATGGTTCAATTACAATAGTGTCACCATCGTTGAACATACGCATATGTAATTGACAGGTGGTAACCAATCTATCTGGACCGTGCGGTTCGCCATTAATTTGCAATGAACAGCTTCCACAAATACCTTCGCGGCAATCGTGATCAAAAACTACGGGTTCTTCACCTTTGTTTATCAAACCTTCGTTGAGTACGTCGAGCATTTCTAAAAAAGACATGTCACCTTCTACTCCATCAATAGGATATGTTTTCAATTCACCCTTTGTAGTTGCGTTTTTTTGACGCCATATTTTTAGTGTAAGTTTCATACTCTTTATTTATATGATCTCGATTTAACTTCAATATTCTCGTATTCCAATTCTTCCTTGTGAAGTACTTCATTTCCAGGATCTCCTGTATATTCCCAAGCGGCAACGTACATAAAGTTTTCGTCATCGCGCAGGGCTTCTCCCTCTTCGGTTTGGTATTCTTCGCGGAAGTGACCCCCACAGCTTTCATTTCGGTGAAGTGCGTCTTTTGCAAAAAGTTCGCCCAACTCCAAGAAATCTGCCACGCGGGTTGCTTTTTCTAGCTCGGCATTCATTTCGTTCATTCCGCCGGGAACTTTTACATCTCTCCAGAATTCTTCTCTAAGGGCTCTGATTTCAGCCATAGCCGACTTTAAGTCTTCTGCATTTCTTGCCATTCCACATTTGTTCCACATAATATGGCCCAATTTCTTATGGAAATGATCCACGGAGTGTGTTCCTTTATTATTTACCAATTTCTCCAAAAGCTCACGAACCTTGTTCTCAGCTTCATCAAATTCTTTCGAATCGGTTGGTATTTTTCCTGTTTTTATATCTTTTGAAAGATAATCTCCAATAGTATATGGCAATACAAAATAACCATCTGCCAAACCTTGCATCAAGGCCGATGCTCCCAAGCGGTTTGCCCCGTGGTCGCTAAAGTTGGCTTCACCTGTAACATAACAGCCTGGAATGGTAGATTGTAAATTGTAATCTACCCAAACGCCGCCCATCGTGTAATGCACCGCAGGATAGATCATCATTGGAGTTTCGTACGGGTTTTCATCAACGATTTTCTCATACATTTGGAAAAGGTTTCCGTATTTATTTTCGATAACCTGCTTTCCTAGTTTTGTAACCTCTTCCTTACTAGGGTTGTGATTTCCGTGGATAGCAGCCTGCTCTTTTCCGTAGCGCTCAATGGCAGAGGCAAAGTCTAAAAATACCGCCTGCCCTGTCTTGTTTACACCAAAACCTGCATCGCAACGCTCCTTGGCAGCGCGTGAAGCAACGTCACGCGGCACGAGGTTTCCGAAGGAAGGATATCTTCTTTCCAAATAATAATCACGTTCTTCTGCCGATAAATCATTTGGCTTTTTCTTGCCTTGGCGGATAGCCTCCGCATCTTCTTTTTTCTTTGGCACCCAAATTCTTCCATCGTTTCGAAGTGATTCCGACATCAATGTCAACTTACTTTGATGGTCGCCGGAAACAGGAATACATGTTGGGTGAATTTGTGTATAACAAGGGTTTGCGAAGTAAGCTCCTCTTTTGTGGATTTTCCACGAAGCAGTAACATTACTTCCCATAGCATTCGTGGAAAGGAAGAAAACGTTTCCATAGCCTCCCGAGGCAATAACCACGGCATGTGCGGAATGTCTTTCAATTTCACCTGTAACTAAATCACGAGCAATAATTCCTCTTGCTTTTCCGTCAACAATCACCAAATCCAGCATTTCGTGGCGATTGTAAGGAGTAATCTTTCCACGGTTAATTTGGCGGTTCATTGCCGAATAAGCACCCAAAAGCAATTGTTGTCCTGTTTGTCCTTTTGCATAAAAAGTACGCGAAACCAAAACACCTCCAAAGGAACGGTTGTCCAAGTACCCACCATATTCACGTGCAAAAGGAACGCCCTGTGCTACACATTGGTCAATAATATTTGCTGAAACCTCAGCAAGACGGTACACGTTTGCTTCGCGCGAACGGTAATCGCCTCCTTTTATGGTATCGTAAAATAATCGGTAATTTGAATCGCCATCGCCTTGGTAGTTTTTTGCTGCGTTGATACCTCCCTGCGCTGCAATAGAGTGTGCACGGCGTGGAGAATCCTGATAGCAGAAGGTTTTTACGTTATAGCCCAATTCGGCAAGAGTTGCGGCTGCGCTTCCACCGGCAAGGCCTGTACCCACCATAATTACGTCTATATTACGCTTGTTGGCTGGGTTAACGAGGTTTATATCGTTTTTATGTTTTGTCCACTTATCGGCTAAGGGTCCTTTGGGTATTTTGGAATCTAATTTCGACATTGCTTTTTCTTTTAGTGGATTTGATTAAAGTGAAGGTAAAGGGCAATGAAAATAAAGCCTAACGGAATAAATATTGCGTAAAACTGCGTGAATGCCCTTAATCCTTTTGAATATTTATTGTTCCAGCCCATACTTTGAAAAGACGAAGAAAAGCCGTGCCAAAGGTGAAGCGCCAACAATACAAAAGCCAAGCAGTACAAGCCTGTACGAACAGGGCTTTCAAATTTATGAACTAATTCAGGGTAATAGCGGGTGGCATCCAGCGGGTTGCTTTCAATGTATTTATGCACTATTTCCGGAAACCAGAAATCGTAAAAGTGAAGCCCCAAAAATGCCAAAATAACAGCACCGCTTATAATCATATTTCGCGAGGCCCAAGTTGAGTTTTTATTGCCTTTGAAAGATTTATAACTGATCTGTCTTGCATTATTGTTTCTAATTTCTAGGACAATTCCCATAATAAAGTGGAATACCACCCCAAAAATCAAAACAGGCTGGAGGATAAACTGAACCAAGATATTGTGCCCCATAAAATGTGACCAACTATTGAAAGTATCGGGGTCTATGACCGAAGTGATATTGATGGTAAAGTGTTGTGCCAAAAAGAAGACAAGAAACAAGCCCGAAAGTGCCATAGCTACTTTTCGAGCAATTGAAGAGGATAGTATTGCCATTATGGTTTTATTTCAAGAATAGTTGTGCAAAAATACGTTACCAAAAATTGAATGCCAAAAATTTAGACCCATTACGCTGTTATTTAGATTTGTTATACGAAAAAAGCCGTTCATTTAGATGAACGGCTTTTGAATTTGTTTTGAATTAATGCTTATTGAACGATCAATTTCTTAGTAGCAGAAACTTCGTTTTGAGTAACGCTTACCATATAAACACCAGCTTTCAATGAAGAAATATTCAATTCATTACCAGCAACGGTAGTATTGATAACTTGCTTACCTAAAACATCATAAACAACTACGTGCTTTTCTCCAGCAACTGTAGTGTTGATGTTAACTCTTCCACTTGCAGGGTTTGGAGAAAGGCTGAAGTTTGCTAAAGCGTTGTCATTAACACCAGCAATGTCTTCGGTTAGCTCAATTGCAAAAACCAGGTTTGAAGGTGTACATTGGCACATTCCTACTAAGGCATAACCATTATGACCATCTAATTCATCTGTAATAGCCAAACCTCCCGCAAGAACATCGGTAGCTCCGTTAGAACTTCCATCACTCGTAAAATCATACTTTACTCCAGTTTGTGCTCCTGTAGCAGGATTTAATTGTGTTACGAAGTCACGACTTGGCGCTGCTCCAGTTTGATCATGGATCCAAAGAAAAGGCCCTCCAGGTGATACATTATCAATAGCACCTCCGTATACAACTGTTCCGTGTGTTGCTGCAGGAATAACAGAAAGCTCATTACCATCCATATCAACAGATGCTATATCATTACTAAAATTTCCAATCCAAAAACCTCCATTTCCTCCATCCAATGTGGAGTCATAAGTTAACATACGCGCACTTGCTGATGAAGTGGTTGTAATATTGATTATGTTGTCTATTGTCATAGATACTGGATCAACCTCATAAATTGTGAGGCCAGCAGTACCCATATATAAGCTTGTACCGTCTGTGGTTATAGAACGTGTTCCATCCAAACCTGGTATGGTAAAACTTTCAATAAAACCACCATTATTGTCTAAGCGGTAAAATTCAGACGATTGGGTAGCGTCCCATCTTGCAACTAAATATTGATCATTAAAATAAATTACAGCCGCCAACCCGTTGACTCCTGTAGAAGCACCTACGTCTACAACTGATATAAGGTCAAAAAGCGCATTTGTGTTCTCAGTGTTTGAGTTTCCTTGAACTTGAGGGGCTGCTTCTGCATGTTGTGCATAGTTAGAAACACTAGTTCCTAAAGCAAATGCAATTGAAAGAATAAGTAATTTTTTCATCATAAGTAATTTTTAAATTGTTTAGATAAACCAAATATATCAATTTAATCAATTGAAAAAACAGTTGAAGCTGATTTATCCATTAATTTTAACACTACGCTATATTTCCCCTTTGGCAGATAATACTTTCCGTTTTCGGCCTTTTTTATTTCTAAATCACTGTTCGTTAGTGTCTTTACCCCTTTTTCTGAAATAGCACAATCATAATTCAATACATTAACACCCCTTGACGCCTCCACGCTAAATTGCTGCAACTCCTTCCCTTCTTCAGTTTTGAGGGTGATGGTTGCCTTGGCATCCTGCGGACTGTAAAACTGGATTTTGACCTCTGGTTCATAAATTTTTCCCCAAGTACTGAATTTGCTTCCCCAGCGTGGTGATAAGTGTTCAGTTTCCATTTCTGCAAGCACTACTTCATCCATCGTTTTTGAGTTCAGTTTTTGAAGCAAGTTAATATCCCCCACATAAAGGGATCTACCGTGGGTGCCAAGTATTAAATCTTTTGCTTCTGGCTGTATAACCAAGTCGTGTACAGCCACATTGGGCAATTCTTTTGAAAACACTTCCCAACTCGCCCCACGATTGAAGGATACATATGCCCCATTGTCTGTGCCCAAGTACAGCAAATCTTCATTCACCGGATCTTCTTTTATAACATTTATGGGGGAGGCTGGCAAGTTGCTGCTTATATCTTTCCATGTAGCGCCATAATTATCGCTTACAAATACATAGGGCTTAAAATCATCCCAACGATACCCGTTAAGTGTAACATACACTCTTTCTTTCTTATGCGAAGATGCTATCACGCGGCTCACCCAGAGATTTTTTGGGAAACTGCCTGAAATTATTGTCCAACTGCCGCCAGCATCTTTTGAAACATACACCAAACCATCATCACTACCCGTGTAGAGCAAGCCAAACTGGAAGGGCGACTCACTAATGCTGGTTAGCGTTCCATAGGCTACATTACCGGGTTTTCCGCCTTGGGTTAAATCTGCTGAAATAGCCGTCCAATCATCGCCTTGGTTCATGCTTCGCATTAATTTATTTCCTCCTAAATAGAGAATATCCTGATTGTGCGGACTTAACAATATAGGCGTTTGCCAATTAAAGCGGTACGGACTGTCGCCCAGTTCATGCTTCGGCTGAATATAAACGGGTGCTCCCCCTTTTCTATTTAACCTATAATAATTGCCAAACTGAAAACCCGTATAAACAATATCGCTATTTCTATTATCAATTTCTACCTGCATACCATCGCCACCCATAAGGAACTCGTACGGATACTTGCCATCCTGCATCCAACCGGGGTTGGCTTCATAATCGTGTGGCCCTACCCAAACCCCATTGTCCTGCAAACCGCCGTACACATTATACTTTTTTTCGTGATCTACATTTACGGAATAAAACTGCCCAACCGCGGGAGCGTTGTTCTTTATCCACGTTTTGCCATCGTCATAACTTATGTTTACGCCGCCGTCGTTGCCGTCAATTAAATGGCCGGACATTTTTGGGTTGATCCAAAGGGCGTGGTGGTCTGCGTGCACATTATCTGCACTAATGCTTTCAAATGTTTTTCCGCCATCGGCAGATTTTAGGATTGGCACGCCATACACATATATTTTATTGGCATCGCTGGGGTCCACGTGTATTTTTCCAAAGTAATATCCGTATGAATAATACAGATCATCCAAAAACCCATCGTGTGTCTTTTTCCAGGTTTTACCGCCGTCGTTACTTTTGTAAACCTCAGCGCCAATTACCGGAGTATCGAACAAAGCACTGTTGGCATTCTCTAGATATTTTGCTAAATCTTCAGGTTTTACGGTACCAACGCGAATCATCTGTTTTACATTTTCGGCGCGGTATTTTTCCTGAAACCCGTTCATTTTGAGGAATTGGTTCAGCTTTTTATCATCCAAGTCCAAAAAAGCAGCCACATCCATTGTCTTGAAATCGTCTTTGGTTAGGATATCGGTTTCCTCCTTTTTTGGCTCTTCTTTTCTGTGAAATTGGTTATCAACAATCAAATAAACCGTATTGTCATCTACCACGGCGGTGCCCATACGGCCCATGCCCTTGCCTATGGGCAGACCACTGTTTTCAGTTGAAACCTTGGCCCATGTACTGCCGGCATCGGTACTTTTGTAAACGCCACTACCATCGCCACTGCCGTCAAAGTTCCACGCCTTTCGGTCTTTGTCCCAAGCGGTGGCATACATCGTATTAAAATTTTTGGGGTTGGCAGAAATTTCAATAATACCCGTTTCATTATTTATAAAAAGCGTTTTGCGCCAGGTTTTGCCTCCGTCAGTGGTTTTAAAAACACCGCGCTCATCGTTTGTTGAATATAAATGCCCTACCGCGCCCACAATCACTTCATCAGGATTAGAAGGGTTTATAAGAATACTGCTTATGTGGTGGCTATCGGTTAGCCCCATATTCTGCCAAGTTTTGCCTTTATCTTCGCTTTTCAGCAAACCAATTCCTGCATACGAGGAACGAGAGGCATTTACCTCGCCCGTACCTACCCAAATGGTACCGTTTTGCCAATCTACCGCCACGCAGCCTACATTTTGCGTAGGGCTATTGTCCATCACGGGCGTAAAGGAGGTGCCATTATTGTCAGTATGCCACAGCCCACCACTGGCATAGCCCACATAAAATTCTATGGGATTGTTTGGGTTTACGGCAAAATCTACCACCCGGCCACTCATAATAGTGGGGCCAATACTTTTAAAGGGCAGGTTTTTAACAGGGGAATCTTGCGCTAGCTGTGTTTTTGCGTTTATGCCGTTTGCCACAACGGTTGCGGGCGTAGCGGGCTGTTGTGAAAAGGAAACTGCAGTAGCCAGGCAAAGCGCCGAAAGGAAAAGTTTATTCATTGAGACTGGTTTTAAAAAGTGGAAGGTAAATAAATGGGGCGGGTTTTGCAATAGTTGGTTTAGTGATTAGGGAGTAGCGAAAAGGTGAAAACCGGAATGAACCATACCTTTTTTTCACATAATAAAAAGCTGTGCAGTTTTACTTTGATTTGCATCTTCTGAAATTCTCCATCAAAAAATTGTTTCACACCACAAAGTACCTTTCAATAAAGTAAGAAATTTCTTCAAAAAAATGGGGGATTTCCCCTCTTGACTGATATTGCTATTTTTTTAAGATTAGCGCTATTGTTTAATATAAAATCCTATAACTATGCCATTTACAAATTTAAACAACAAGCACTTAACGGAAGTGGAACAAGCAGCCATCTCAGAAGCCATAAACAGCCTGCGAGCGCTCCTCCAGCCTATTGCCGTAAACTTAACGCCTGAAGAGCGCCAACGCTACGGCAGCATTAACGAACTGAACAAGGGCATCGTGAACAAAGCCAAAAGCTTTAACGACACCCAACCCGCCCTTAGCAGCCCAGATGTGGACTGGACCGAGTTTACCAATGATTATACCATGCGCTCTTTTATTGAAAACACCCTGCAGTCCCTTTACGGGATAGTGAAAGACCTGGAGAGCAGCAAGATTCTTTTTGACTTTGATAATTATAACGCCGCCAATGCAGATTATGCCTACACCATGTATAAGCTGAAAAGCGGCGAGGTAGGCTACCAAACCAAGTATGACGAAATGAAACAGTTTTACTCGAGAACCAATAAGCCAGAAACCCCCACGGAACCCTAAAACAAAAATGTATTTTAATTTCCGGTTAAAAGCCCTGCATCTTTTAAGTTGCAGGGTTTTTTAGTTTGCCCGCACCCCAACGGTAGCGTTCAAGACCCTCCCGTTTGGGTGGTTTACCTATCCATTGGGGTTAAAAGCACATCCGTTAGGGTTAAAGACCCATCCGTTGGCGTGTTTTACCTACCCGTTAGGGTTCAGCACCCAAACGTTGGGGTTGGTGGACGTATAGTTTAGGGTTAATGACCCAAACGTTGGGGTTGGTGGACGTATAGTTTAGGGGTCTTAACCCAAACGTTGGGGTTGTTGCACGTATATTTTGGGGTCCCCAACCCAAACGG
>TARA_R110002012_G_scaffold88992_4_pt1 | contig 42929 bp, 28 predicted proteins | sample TARA_R110002012 | Tara Oceans TARA_R110002012 (sample SAMEA4396515) | marine metagenome | biome: Westerlies Biome; feature: [DCM] deep chlorophyll maximum layer (ENVO:01000326); material: water (ENVO:00002006), including particulate matter (ENVO:01000060) such as... | depth 40 m
GGAATCTAGATATAGCTTCATACCTTTCTCCAACTGAATCACACCCTTGGAGGAACTCACAATAGCCTCCAAGTAAGTCTTCCAAGGTTCTTCCGTGATCGAGTGATTTGGTAAGAATAAGTATACGGGCTCTTTTGTTTTTATTTTTGATTTCATTAATAATTTCCTTTATTTTGTTATTTCTACTTGAATTGTTAACAATAAAATGATCGTATATTTCAGCGTATGTCATTTTTTCATCGTCGTATGCAGCAGTATATGGTCTCTCTATTATCTGTATAATAGGCTTGGTTAGTTTTCCTTTTTCTACTAATTCACTTGTGGTTGCAACAGAGTATACAGGGCCTAATCCTCCCTCTAGGTTATACAGGCTGATTTTTTCAGTGGGTGGAGTTGCGGTAAATCCATACCTATAGTTAGCGTTAGGGAAAGACTGGATTGCTGCCACTGTTGTTTTTCCGTTTGAGAATTCATGGCACTCATCGACCATTAAAACTTCCGTGTCGAGGTGAGTATCCAAAACTTTCTCTATGCTTTGTACCGTACAGAGCATAATGTTTCCATCAATAAACCCTTCGCTAAAGCAAATACCTAGATCGGGTATGTCTAGAGATTTTAAGAACTCGTATGTCTGTGTTAGTAGTTGTTTAGCATTAAATAATAGAAGCATCTTTCTTCCACTTAGAGCCTTTATGATTCCTGCCATTATTAAGGTCTTTCCAGCCGCTGTGGGGGCTTTAACTATTAGGCGTTGTTTTTTTATGGCCTCTTTTATTGTTCTATCTTGGTAGTCATAGTAAGTTATAGAATCAAAAGAATAGTCTTCTGTGTCTTTATTGGTTTTTCTACTATCAACTATTTTAGGCTTTGCGTCTACCTTTTTTAAGTCAGCTAATACTCTTTCAAGTAGGCCTGTTTTAAATTCTCCTTTTTTGGAAAAGAATTTCTTTTTACCATCCCATACATGCCTCTTGTACTGTGGAGAATACTCGGCTCCTGGCACTTTAAACGCATATATGTCTGCGAGTGCCGATATAAGCTTAGGGTTATCAGTGACTAGCTTAGAATTTATTGTATTTATGTGTAACTCCATACATACTATTATAGTTTAGAGGTATATTATGAATACAGAAATTCCAGAGACATCAACTTTATCAGAAGAAGACGAGATTGCTCAGATATTAGAGCATTTACCCACAGAGACTGACATCTCTGTTGAGGTCCCATCTAAAGGTAGGACTTACTTCGCAAAAGGTGGCACAGTAGATCTAAAGCCAATTCATTTTGAAGATGAAAAGGCTCTCGCTACAGGGAATAGAGGGCGAGACTTTAACCCTGCTAACTATCTCTTGTCTCGATGCGTAAAAAACGTTGACGTTGACGATCTTCTGTTGATTGACAAAATCTATTTGTTACTAAAAATTCGTCAAATATCTTATGGCAATGATTATACCGTTGCAGTGGCATGTAATGAATGCGGTGCAGAAAACCCATTGAATGTCGAGATTGATAAGCTGACTGTTAAAAATATTCCAGACGAAACAGATGTTTTTAACATTCCTGTAGAATTAAGGCAGATTAAAAAAGAGGCTTTAGTTAGTTGCCCTACTGTTGCAGAAGAAACTTATTTGTCTGGTGACAAAGTTTACGATAATCTTTGGAGATTTGTAAAAAGTATAGGCGGTAATACTAAAGCCACCGTTATAGCTAAGGTTATTAAGCAGCTTCCTCTTGTAGACATGCATTTGCTGGTTAATGCTTTGTCATTAGATAAGTATGGGTTACAGCCTGAAATTCAATATACTTGTGATTCCTGCCACGCTCTGAACCTAATTAACCTGCCTATTGACGAAAATTTTTTTTCAGTGAGTTAGCCGCTTCTTTAGATTTAAAAAATCTTTTACATGAAGCCTATATACTTGTAAAGCACGTTGGTTTCTCCTACTCTGATGTTAACTCACTTACTAGAACAGAGAGGACAACCTTTATTGAGTTTTTACTAACAGAGTTGGAGCAGGAAAAAAATGCCCTTAATAAATAGCGTAGAAGTAGTAGATCGTCATAATAGACCCGCAGTTCAGTCACGGGTGCTATTAAGAACTTATTTCATTAATGACGGGGAGTACACAGATCCCTATGCCATAAGTTCAGTTCATGTATTTAAAAGAGCGCAAAATCTTTCTCCTTCTTCTGTTTTAGATACAGATGGGATTGTGGCTTCTGGGTCTACCTCATCTGCTGCTATGGTATTCTCTATGTCTGATACAGGCGTAGTAGCTACTGATCCTCAGTTTGCTTCAAGTAATTACACAGGATTATTGGCAGGACCAAATGAGGATGGGACGGGAGTGGCTTGCTCTGGTGTAAGTGGGGTCTACAAGATGAAGACTGGAACCTTTTTCTGTGTTTTAGACGGACTAATAGGTGCTTCTCTTTCAGGAACTGACCAGAATAATAACTCTATTCAGAACTCTGCTTCTTCTACAACTAGGTATATGGATATCTGGACTGTGAAGATGACTGAAGGAAGTGACTGGTCAACATACATTAATCATTTTGAACTATTTGATAATGCATACATAACCATAACAGAGCCTTTAAGCATACACACTCGACACAAGCTGTACAATAAACAAGTGCAACTTGGATCAAAAACAGACTTAAAGATAGGTACTGAATTTACTCTGCAAAATCAAAATATTGATGAGTCGATTAGAAACACGTTTAAACAAACCTCAATACAAAACGCTAGAGTTGTGATTAGAAAGAATAATGAAGACATTAATCTGCCTTCTAGGGTGCTAGTCACTAGCTCAACTGATGTAAGTATTACGGGCGATAATACTATTATCTATTGTTTAGATACAGCTTATATTACAGCCGTATCGCCTTTTGTTAATAGTGATATTGGAAATCATAGAGGGACTTATTCCTTGCAGGTTGAGTATACTTTATTTTCCGAAAAAATAGTAAGTCCTTTAATGTATTTTATTGTTAAATAACTAGGAAACACTCTATATAATCTAGAGGACTTTCATTATGACAAGATATAAGTATCCATTAGGAACAAAGACTGCGGCCACCAAATCCATTTATGGGACTGGATCCACTAATTTTTCAACTTCAGGATCTACTTCTGCGAACACAACAGCTAATTGGAGGGTACACATCCAGAGCGTTGAGATCATGTATAAGAGAGTAACTCAATATAAAACTCTTGACGGCGCAGTAGATTTTAATTACCTTGATTGCAACTATACCATTGAGACTTCTAGAGAGCATATTTATCTTAATGCCTCGGCAGGTGATCTGACTCAGTTGCAGGAGTTGGATCTAATCTCGGATAGCTCGGCGGGTGCGCTTGGAGCTAGTGGTGTCATTAGGACTACTATAGCTGGTGTGACGCGACGAGAAGTTCGTACTGGAGACACAGAGGTAGAGGTTAGACGAATGGGAAATATAGTCTGCGGTAAGTTGCCAGGGGCCTATACCGCAGACTTTGATGTTTCTGGTAACACAAACTCGACAGTTCTTGATATGCTTATTACGGCAAAGCAAAGCTGTCCTCAGTTTGAGTTAAATTTAGTTGATCTCTAATCGTCACTAGCTTTATTAAATAGCCAGTACGTTCCTACACCCATTAAGGCATCAGTTAAAAGATTGCCAGTAGGACTAAAGTAGATTACTGATAAAATCAGTGACCCCCAGAGGGAAAAGCAAATTGGGCAAATCATTAATCTACGCAAAAATGCTGATTTTGAAGCGATAGGCTCTCTTACTTTATTAAATATTGCTGCTTCAGTCACAATATAGGTGAGGCCAAAAAGGCACACGGCCCATCTTAATAGTTCCATTAATTCAGTCATAGTTATTTCTCCTTCTTTTGAATTTGGTTTTGGATATTCTCCATTTCTTATAATAGTATTAGTTTTCTATTATATTCATCAGTTATATAGATTTTTCAAACACTGATTATCAAAGTTATATTCAGAAGTTTTCTCTGTAAACCACCCATATAGGTCCTCACCCTCCTGATGTGCCTCATTCCAGTCTTTGTATCTCATTGGTGGGAAACAGGTAGAGAACGTGGGCATCATATATTTTTTTCTCAAGTGTTCAAACTTTTCAATACCTCGTTGTCCTGCTTCATCGTTATCATACGCCAGGATAATCCTTCCCTCAAATTCTCGTAAAGTTTGCATTTGAACATTAGAGATAGTGCTACCTACGGTGCAAGTAGCATTTAGCCCATTTAAATTAAGTGCAATCGCGTCGGCGGGTCCTTCGCAAATACATAGGTGTTCCTTCTCAAAATCGAATGGGTAGAGAATATTGCTTGATTTTACGCCATTTTCAGAGTTAGGATTGAGGTACTTCGGTGTGACCCCGTGCATAAGGCTTCGGGCCTGAAAAAAGAAGATGTTGCCTTCGTAATCCTTGAAGGGAATGATTAAGCGGCCTCTATATTTGCCTTCGGTTGACACGTAATAGGGTTCTTCTTCGAAGTTTTTCAAGTTGAATAGCTTTCTATCCATAAGGAACTTCCAGGCGCGAATCACAAGCTGGTTGTTGCTGTCGTAGCTATCTACATTTACGGGAATAAATCCGCTAGTATCTAGTTTTTGAACAATTTCGGGAGATGAGCTAAGAGATGCTTTGGTTTCTCCCCAAAGGTCCCACATACCCTCCTCGGCTGCCTGAAAAAGTAACTTAGACTCGGCTGATTTGTATGAGGTATTCTCTATTAGGGAGTATAACTTGATAAAGTTTCCCTTTTGGCTTGTCTTGAAGCACTGCCACAGGCCTGTGTCAAGGTTAACGCTCATATGCCTTTTGTAATCATCAGCTATAAATAAAGAGGGTATCATAAGCTCTCGATTATTTGAAGATATTCGGTAATCGCAGTTCAGCTTATTCAGCAAGTAGTCTTTAATAAATTGAGGATTTAACATATGTTTATTAATACAATCAGTAATTCGAAACGAGACACATTTAAGCAGTGCAAATTGAAGTACCGCTATAGGTATGTAGACAGGCTACCTGACTACGACATATCAAACACCGATGCATTGCATTTTGGTTCATATATTCACCAAATATTTGAGGATGGCGTAGAAGCCTCCGATTTATCGGGTCTACAGCACCTTGCAGAGCAGAATAGAGATAACTATAAGTTCAATAAGTCTTACGAGCCTAAGATTGAACTCTGCCTAAAGAACTTCTTGCGGTTTAATGCTACGTTGCCTGAAGTGGGCGTATCTGAGCAACACTTTGATCTAGAGGTGGCTGAGGGCATAACCATTAATGGCTACATAGATAGGATAATTAAAGGGAAAGAGGGTGGATACCTGGTTATCGACTACAAAACATCAAAAAGAGAGAAGTCCAAAGTAGAACTCTATCAGGACCCCCAGCTTAAAGGATACGTATATGCTGTACATAAGCTGTACGATATACCATTAAACAAGATTACCGCTGCTCACTACTATCCACTAACAAATACGTTTGTAAATGTGCAGTACACAGCTAATCAGATTTGGGCACATATCAGAGCAGTAGTCGATGATGTGTGGAAAATACGAAAAGCTAAGAAAGTGGACTTAGTTCCCATGAGAAACCAGTTTTGCAATTGGTGTTCTTACAAGTCTTTGTGCCCTGAATTCACTGAAACTTGCATAATTGAGAAAAGAATACAAGAGATAAAGGAAAAGCCTTAACGCTTTACTTTTTTAGTAATCTGTATTAAAGGCCTATATAACTCTATGTCGATAGCCTCAAAGAAGTTATCTACTTGGTCTGGAGAGTACTTACATTTTTTGGTTAAGTAGTTATATAAACTATCTAATTTAAGCACTTTTCTTTTTGTTAGTGAATTTAGTAGTTTTATTTGAAAGTGCTTAATAAACTTTTCACTAAACCTATGTCTCCATTTTTCTATGAATTCATTACTTAACGTAGTATTGATTAAATCAATGAAATCAATAAACTCTATATCATTATTAGTATACATATTTAAATTTATAATATAATAACCCATGTTTAGAAATTTGTTACAACAAAAACGGAAAAAATTTGATATCCGTGCAGCTATTGCTGATTTGGTCTCAAAGTTTTACAATCAAAGGGGTGTAGAGGGAAAAACTGACGAGCTTTGGAGAAGCTTTCAAGAAAGGGCTATAAAATTAGAACTATCTGTAAGAAAGAAGAACGATGATCTAATCAAAAACTTTGTTAAAGATATACAAAAGAGCTACTCCCAGCTTACTCCAGGAACTATCGTTATATTTAATTACTTATCTTTAAAGGGGGAAAGGAAAGCCTACATGGCGGTTATTGTAGGTGCTAGAGGTGGGACAGGAGTATACAATAATAGAAACAAAAAAACAAAAGAAACTAACACCCTTATGTCTTGTTTTTTAATAGATGACGCGACAGACCTAAATACATTGGCATCAGTGGTAGACGTTCTTCTAGACAAAAAGATGGACTCTACGTACAAATCCTACACACCACTGACTAACAGCAACGAGGCAGACGATTTGGTAAGAAACAAAGCAGATATTAGTGAGACAGGTATGGCTGCTTTATTCCCTAAATCAGAGTTTAGAACATTCTATGTCAACAAAGGCATGGGCACACTATACAAGGTAAATTTCAATGGCTAACGGAGACAATCCATTCGACAACTTAGCACTAACAGAAGCTCTTAGGAAGCTTACAACCTCTGTGGATATGCTTAGGGATGACATGAAGGGAAAGTCGGGCGTTAGTAAAGGACTGGATGATGCTGCTGGTAGTAAGAAACAGCCTACCAGTTCCGATATTCTAACCGATGCTTTTACTGGGATCAGGTCTGAGCTTGAGAGTGTGGGGAATGTATGGGTAACAACCCTAGAAAATGCGTTTAGTCCTCTTTTTCAAATCTCTCAAGGCCTAACAAATACTCTTGCTGTACTGGCAAGAAGCGAGAAGGAAGAGAATGATAGAGTCCGTCAGTCCCTGGCAGGGTTGAGTGCAGCCCTTGAAGCTATTGGCGTAAGCTTTGACAAATTTAAAGAGGAAAATCCCGCTGAGATAGCTGCGTTTGAAGAACAACAGCGCATAGCTTTTAGAAGAAAAGCAGATAGAGATTTCTTAGAAAGATTTGGCGGTTTAGTAACAGTTCCTATTGCAAACTTCACAAGCTATCTCATGGGGATTTTCACTAAGTCTACCGAGATGATGCAAGGATCGCTTAAGTTCAATAAAACTTTCTCTGAGGCTGTGGCGGGTGCAGGAGATAAGCTTGCAGCAGTTCCTGGTGATTTAACAGATAAGATGACAACCCTTTTTGCCTTTGAAGAGAGAGGTTTAAGCCAAGTTGGATCAGCATCTTTTGCATTAGCAGGTAGAATGCAGAAAACGGGCCAAAGCGTCTCTAACTTAATAGGCATTCAACAAAAGCTTATGATGGTTGGTGGTTTATCCTTAAGAGAGAACGAAAATCTAGCCAAAGTATTACGCTCTACCAGTATCTCCAATCAGGTGTCCACCGATAGCTTGCTAGAGGGTTTAGCTGGTTTGCAAAAATCTCTATCAACTCTGGCATTAGCTGGTGCAACAGAGGCTGTCTCGACTGCTGTAACTAAATTGGGTGGACAGTTCCCTGGGATGGCAAAAAGTATTGGAGAATTTACTGATTCTTTAGCTACAGTAGATATTAGCCAAGCTGGAATACTAGGAATCCAAAGCGATTTAGAGGCTCTTACTTCAGGTAGAATCACAGATGCTGAAACATTGAGACAGACAATATCCAGAGTCGCCCAGGGAGCCCGTAGGTTTGCTGGGAATATTAAAGGGATGGATATTGTTAGCAGAAGACAAATTGAAAAGATTATCGGCCAGATTGGTGTAGCTGGAATAGTCTTAGATGACAAGCTCAACGATTTTGTTGCAAAACAAAAAACCTCTCAAGATAAAATCTTAGCAGCCTTTAAGACAGCTTGGCAAGATATCCTTGCTCCGTTTGAGGAAACAATAACGGGCTTGATAACCACCATGGGTCGGCTTGGACAATCTTTAAATAAAATTAATAACTCTATTAGTGATGCCACAGGTGGATTTATTTCAATATCTAATCTTCTTGGAGGTTTTTTAGGTTTAGCAGCGGGTAATCGCCTCTTGAGAGCAACAAAAACTCAACAGTTTTTTGGGGGCTCTGGAGCATTTTCAAAAATCTTCTCTAAAGCAGGAATGACGAAGCTATTTACGAGATTTCTTGGCCCCATAGGTGCTGCTATGGTTGCTTTCGAACTTCTCTCCAAGGCCTTAGGGGGAAGCTCAAAAGAAACAGCCGAGAACACAGCAGAGCTAGTAGAGTTTGAAAGAGAGCGATCTAGAATTGATCTTGGTAGGTCTAGATTTGAAAGATTGACAGCGAAGTTGCTTAATGACCAAATGTTATCTTCAAGATTTTCAGAGGCAATGTTAACTAAAGGCATCCCAGAACTAATTGATGCGGTTAATGGAGTCACAGGAGCGGTAATTGGCACAGCCGCAACGGATGAAGTGCCCGTACCAGTAAGGAGGTAACAGTAAAGCATGTCAATAATAAATCAAGCATACCCAAAAGTAGATAGTGACTTAGATGCGGCAGCATTCCTTCGTTTTGAGTTTCCGCACCCCGATGGAACCGCTTTAACAAGCTTCTTTAGGACTTGTCCCTTTTATGAAAACGCTATCATCAAAGAGAGTCAGGCAGCGATGCTCATAGAGCAACAACCTATAGGTAGATTAGGAACTTTATTTGGGCACACAGGGGCTAAATCAAGAAAGTTTGATGTTTCCTTTAGCATGACGCTTCCATTCATAAGAGAAGTAGCAAAAACATTCCAATTAGATCCAACGCCTTCCAACATGAGCAAGAAAGAACAACAAGATATGTTTTTTGTTCCAAAATATGATGATAATCAAACGTACAATACGAAGATTAGATCTTTTGCTGAATACAAAAAAAGTTTTTTAAAGAATTTTGTAGAAGGAGGCACACAGACCCCAGAGGGCGAAAAATTAAACGAAATGTATGGAAATACTTTTGGCTTTCCAGGGTTAGCGAATGACGATGCCTCCAAAAGCCATGCTGATGTAGTTGATGTTATAGTTTATTGGCTAGAGCTTATCAGATCGAGCGTAAAAACTTATGCACCCAATCCAGCAGTAGGCCCTCCAATTATTAGACTGTTTTATGGTATTATGTATAGTAATATTCCTACAATAGCTAGTAATTATAATATTTCTATAGACGAAAATGCAGGATATGATGTGGTCAGTTTGTTACCCAGGCGTATTAATATATCATTAACTTTAAATGAAGTATTAGATGACACCTCCGTTGGATTTAGGTCTGGAACGACATCTTCAGAGGACAGTGTACACGGTTGGGAAGAAGTTGTAGGTAGAATGGAGGAGCAACACAAAATCGGAGGAGCCACCGTTGGTCGGGAAGATTGGTTAACAGGAACAAGTAGGAGATAACAATGGTAAATAAAGATAATTCCCCAAGCTACAGTAGGTACTCATTTGGTAGCACCGTGTTAAAGCATAAAGATAAATATGTTACCACTTCTTTAGGCTCTGCCGAGTATGAGACATTTTTGGGAACATTTACTTTAAAAAACTCTAGACTGGGTACTGTCCCCTCTATGGTTGAGGCCAGACCAGACCTTATATCGAACATTTTTTATGACACTCCTGGTTATTGGTGGTATGTCATGCAGTATAATGGAATAACGGACCCCTTTGAGCAGTTAAAGAGTGGAGACACGTTAAATATACCTGAACTATGACAAAAATAAGAAATACTGTAGGAGCCTATAAAATTTTACTTAGTGCGAATCCGATATTTACAACGGATTTAGCAAGTAAGATTAAAACATCGACAGATTTGCTAGGCATGTACGGGAGTGATAAGTACTCAACTGTATTTTCTTCTGAAGATGCTGGTTTTATTGAGTTGAAACACGACTTTAAATTCAAAGCTGGGGGTAATAACCAAGGGGCCATGATAAACCTTAAAACTTACGACCCAGGCCTAAAGTTTTTAAACGACTTATACTTTGATTTTACAAGTCGCAGTCTGCAACGCCTAGCAGATGACGAAGATCTCGAACAAACTAAGCTAAAAAATTATTATCATAAAGTTGAAGAGCTAAAAACAACTCTCCCGTTTCACGAAATAAATATAAATGCACTAACAGAGCAGTTGGAGAAAGCTCAAGTTGAGTTTAGCGAATTAGGAGAAAACCTGACCGAGGCTGACGAGGTTAAGTATGCTGAACTAGGAAAGTTAATAGAGCGAAGCGGACAGGACTTAGCTGAAGCGACGAAACAAGCGCAAGAGCTACAACGCGAGATCGACTCATATCAGGACTCCATCGCAAATATTGTAACACATAGATCATTACCTAAAGTTCACGTAATGTATGGCGTGGGAAATGACATTAGACACTGGGCTGGTCCGTTTGAGTGCTATTTAGGCGAAACTAAGTACTCTAATAATGGAAAAGAAGAGACAGTTGAATATATTATGGCAACCGATCTCACCTCCCTCGCGTTTACAGAATCGGACATTAGAAGTCCAGATGAGTGGAAAACTTTTTTTAGTGAAGCAGCCATCCCCGTTATGGCTTACAACCTCAATCCTGCGGATGTAAACACTGGATACGGACTCTTCGACAGCAAGGATTTTGATAAAAAGTCGTACTCCGTACATGACTGTCTCGTCAAGCTCATGTCAAATTATCTGTATAAGTTAGGAATAAAAAATCATTTAATTGCTTTGCCAAATCTTGAATCTATATTATCCGCATGTATAGATAGTGCTATAAGTAGGGTCATTCATAAAAATGCAGGAAGCTTGAGGAGCGAAGGATGGAATTTTGGCTACACAAGTTGGGTAACCTCTTATAGGCCTATAGACTCATATGAAGGAACGGAAAGAGAACAGGTGCTGTTTAGTAGAGTATCTAATTTTTTTCATGGTGATACTAAACAGCTACAGTACCTTTTAGGCTTACAAGATCAAAAGATTGAATTTGCAGGAATGTCTAAAATTTTAACAAGTATTAACTTTCAAGTTATTCAAGAGATTTTTTCAACTATAGGGGCAGGAAAGAGACTAACAAATGTTCCTTCATCTGATGGGCCTATAACTGAATTCACTACAGGCTTATCAAAAATTCAGGACAAGACGGTAAAAGTAAACAACCCTTTTGGTGGAAGATTAGGCAAAGTAGAAGCACAAAGTATTTATTCTATTAGTTTTGCCAACAAGTATTCGTGGGGAGACAAGGCGACCGTTGATTGGCTTGCCCCTATTAAAGATCTGATTGAAGGCATTAATTCAAATGCATCGAACCGATATATCTCTTTTACTGCGGCATTCCTCTCCAATAAAAAGATTATTGACAAGGTAAAATCTAAGTTTGGTGGTGGGACTTATGTGGGGTATATTAGCCCTGCCTATGGAGCCACATCCCCTCCCATAGATGACAGTCCTTTTCTTTTACTTGGAGATCAAAACATAATCAATAGTTTAGTTTATGGAGAGTTCGCCAGAGTGGCGAGAGATCCGAGGTACGATAACGCAGACTTTAGATCACAAGATTTAGATTTTATTACTCAGCCAGTAGGGAATATTCAAGATCCCTTTTGGACTCTTTATGGTAATGATAATTATATTAACGAAATGTATAGCCTTATAAAAACTAAAGATGTATTAAACTTGGGATATCACAACGGAATTATTGAAAGGGATAACGAAGGAAAACATTTACAAGAGTTAGCTGCACAGATACCCGATGAATTTGGTTACTTTAGAGATACAAACGATCTAGCTGCCATATATGAAGAAAAACTTCCTATCTTTAGAGCAGGTGTCACCAATCCTAATGTTTTAAGCTACTCTTTCGACTCTGATAAATTTATATATGGAAGTCTTGTTGGCACAATCAGAGAGGTTTATTATAATGTAAGTAAGGCATACCTAAGAAAAAATAATCCAATCACCTTTAACGGTACTCTTTCTCCTGAGGAGTTACGAGAAAAACTTCTCGAAGTAGGGGATGCATTACGGGCAAAAAGATTGTTTTCGGGGGCTGGCCTTACCTCAAGGACTGGAACTTCCACCCCGACTGTTCCTCTTGAGATGTATGACGAGATAGCAAAACTCTTTCTTGCCGATTCTCTTGGGCCAGCGAGAAGGACCAGAAAAGGGAAATCGAGTTCTGTCTTAGCGTTTTTTATGTTATTTATGGATTGTTTTGAAAGGGAGCATCTTGGTACGCTTAAAACACTACCTATGTTTCATATATCTAATCATGTAAATATTTTGCAGCCTTGCCTGTCTTTAATAAAGAGCACCAGAAGAGCACACACTAGCAAGTTTCATCGTGGAGACTCCTCCGTTAGTGATTTTTATAGTGGTCAGTTTAGGCTACTAGGATTTGCACATACGATTAACCGTAGTTCTGCTTACTCTGAATTTAGTGTACAAAAAGATATCGTAGGAGACATGAACAATGAATAGATTACCAAGAGGTTCTTCTGATGAGTTTTTATTAGAAAATAGACCAAAAAGAAAAAAACAACAACCCTTAGTTTTGAATAACAATAAAGCAGGAAAAGGCATTAAAACTTCATACCAATCCGCTAGGTTATCCGCAGAGCAAAAAGAAAGAATTAAAGACTACTTAGACAAAAAAGGAAGAGTGCTATGAGAATATATAAGGGAACTGTTAAATCTAAGAAGAGTCCTTTGCCTGATCACATATTGTCTGTATTGCCAAACGGCGCTGATTATAGCGAGGACGATACCGATTTTGAAGATGGATGTGTGGCGGTAGAGTATGTTTCTCCATATGGAGGAAATCAATACGCAGGTGCTGTATTTTTACCTGAGGCAGAGCAGCAGATTTTATATTGTGTAGTTGATGATGAGACTGAAGAGAACTTTTATTACATGGGGTCTATAATTAGTCCCTCTTGGGATATAACTCAAGAGTTTAGTCCAACCAAGGTTGGAGATCCCGCACCTGATGGTCCCCATGATTCAGATGAGTATGAGTACAACAACCAATCCATGAGTTATGGTATAAAAACACCTCTTCAACAGAAACTCTTGTTTCAAGAGTACCATGATCCTAAAAAAGACAGCAAACGAATTAAGTTAGAGAGTCAGAGAGGTCACGGTCTTTACTTAGATGACTCCTCAAACACAAATAAGGTTAATCTAAAAAGTGCTTGGGATGGGGCTGCTCTTCAATTGAGAGATGAGACTGGTGATAAAGACCCAAGCCAAGGCCCAGAGTCGGTTAACTTGTATGGAAAAGGAAACGTGACCTTTAGATCTTGGGAGGGCCACATGAAGCATCACGTAAGAGATGGTGGCAACATTAGCATGATTAATAACTCAACAGGCGGTAACGCTGTGTCGGGAGGCCCAGAAGAAAAAATGGCTAGTTTTGGGAATGTTCACCTGCACACCGACAGAGGGGAAATTAGGATATCTAGCGGAGGTAACGGAGTGCTAATTGATTGTTTTGGCAGCGACCCTGATCAAAATATACCATATGCTTCCTTTCAAGTTAGAAGCCAGAATAAAATACATTTATATGCTAGTAACGGAATTGACCTAAAATCTGGTGGAGACATAAATATTAGGAGTGAGGGTAACGTGAACATCCAAGGACAGGAGGTTCAACTGAATCCAACATACGATGTTAATGATCAGATAGGGATCAGAAAAACAAATGATGAAATTTTACACGAAAAAAATGATGGAGTGCCTCAACATTTCTTTACAGAAGATCCAACATTTTCTAATAACTATACGGAGGGACGAAATAACGATCCCAAACTTTACTAATGGCAATATTTAATCCACAATTCTTTACAAATCCCGCAGGGTCGTTAAACACTGCCTTTGGCATACCTACGTGTATTACTAATTTAACCACTGCTGCGCTTTCGTATTTAAGCCCTGGATTGCTTACTGATTTAGCAGATGCCGTTGAGTCAGGTAGAAAAACAGCAAGATCAGCTATAGCAAAAGAAGTGGATAATATGTTTGGGGAGTTTGGCATTCTTCAGTACGACGATGCAACAGGAAAGTTAAATTTATTTAGTGAATCAAGTAGACATGGAATTGATCTAGGTTTTTTAGATAGTTTAGCTAATATTACTGGACAGTTTGCAGAGTTTGAAGACTTAATTGCTCAAGGAGAAGCCATCATAGAAGGGCTAGAGGAGTGCATGGGTCAGTTTAATTCCTGGCTAGACTCCCAAGGACCCTCTCCTGTTGTTGGAGCAGGAGGAATTGGCGGTGGCGGGACAACAGCCTACACCGATAACTTTAGATCGTCTCAATTAGCTATATCTCAAGCGAGAATCCAAAACTGTTTTAACTTTATAGACGATTGTAATAAGACTTTAGGCAGCATTGGAGAGGTTCTAACCTTACGTCAAAACGAAGAGGACGAAGCTGCGGCTACCTCCGACCCTGTTATCTTTAGATTGGTTTATGGGCCTCCTGTATCCAAGCAGGGCGTATTTATTTTATCTGAGGATGGTCTTTATTACGACTCACAAAACAGAGATTACAACGGAAACGATATCCCTTCCGCTTCGGACATTGGCGTGGTTGCAGATAGCGATGCTTGGAATTTAAATAGACCTCCAAATCTAGGCGGTCGAGGAACCATGGTTACCTTAGAGGATATTAATCAGTACGTAGATACGTTATTTGACATTAATAAAATTGATGAGACGATAACTGATTATTATGACAATGACCATTTTCTTCAAGTTATATCAGCGCAAAAACAGAAAATGCTTTTCGACACTTCGGCTCAAGTTGATGAACTAGTGGCAAGCGGGTACACCCCAGACTCTGCTTTGGTTGTTAATCATAGGCAAAGCATGTACGCATTCTTAGATTCTTTTAATACCATGCTCAACAAAAGAAAGAAACAAATAGAAGTTGCCGTAAAAGCTCCAACCTATTTTGGTTCAAAACAATCTTTTGGCCCAGGCGAAGTACCCATTAATGATTTTTCTTACTTGAGTGGAACTAACTTAAATGTTTCTATGGAGCAGCAAGAAAGGTTAGTCTTTGAGGCAGCTTCTATAGATGAGGTCGTTCTTCCCATAAAGCCGTTATTCGTAAAAAGCACAGGGTCGCAATCTCAAAAGCTAAACCTACCCTTTAGTGTTCCTGAGATAGGAAAAGGTTCTATTATTCTAGGCGGGTCTGTTTCTTCTACTGGAGTTCCTACTTTATCTATTACTGATTCAGTTGTTTCTGATAGGTTATTTGCAGTTTACAACTTCCTTAAACCTGTTGGAGTTGATCCAGGGTCTAAACAATACGGTTCTTTAAACTGTGCTACTTTAGGCATTAAACAAAACTCTCAGTTAATAGGCCGAAACCAAGATATGTTCACTTCTGGCTTAGGGACTCCTCTTTTTAATGGTCTAGTTCACCGAACAACAGGGACCTCTCCCGTAATAAATAACTATGGATCAATCTGTAGACTTCCCGACATTGAAGGCTTCCAGAACTTTATGTATGGATTAGATGGCGCTTCTTTTGATTGCTGGCTGCACTTACCCAATTTTGGTGCTTCTTCAAACCACTACGAAAGAGGTGAAGCTACGGTGCTAGATACTAATCCAGTAGACGGGGGTTGGGGTAACTATAATTATTATAAAATCTTACTTGCCAATGAAAATGTAGGAGGGCAAAGTGATTATACTGCGAGCAATGTTGTAAACTTTAACGGTATAAACAATGCTAAAGGGATGCTCATGGGCTTTACACGGGATCCAATCATAACCGAACCCTTTGGTTCTCAAGGGAGGATTTTACCTGGCTCAAATACAGACCCAGGGATGAACGCAGGGATTGCAGTCGAAAACACTGTTAGCGCCAATGCTTTCTTTATTGCGCCAACAATAGGTTTAAACTCAAAAGAGGCAACCTTCATACCAAGAAAGACAGATTGCATAGGCGATAGTTATTGTAAATTAAGTATTGATACTTCTACCACCGTAAATGGCGTTAAGTTTACTGATGTCTCTGGAGCGTATATGCATTTATCCGTAAGCTTTGACACTTCTGCAAATGAGTGTCGAGTGTATCTAGATTCAGTATTAATGGCTACTTCAGGTATGGACGCTGTTTTTGGAGTAGAGCCTAATAAACCCGCAAGACTGCCTTCTTTTCTTGGGTTAAACTCAAAAGAAACGAGTAGTTTTAGTTACAATCAAGACAGTACAGATAAGCCCAAAGACCCTGCTATGGATTTCTTTGCAGATGGTCCTGCTTTGGGAGAAAATTTTACTCCTTGGATGTTAGGGGGTGGGTGGACCGATGGTATGCCCGTAACTACCACTACCTTAGATGGAGGGTTCATGGGTAACAAACATGGATTAAGTAGCGGGTTGGGTGGACATGTTGGAAGTGTAAAGTTTTACTCTAAACCGCTATCTACTAGTGAGGTGTTAACTAATTATAATGCTCAAAAAGGATTCTTCAAAAACATATTGACATGACCACTACTGTATACGGCAACCTTCCTGACCCTAAGTTTAAGGGGTCTATTATATCCTCTGAGGTGAGCGATACCGTTTTCGGTGTCAAGTATCCATTGTATGATAAGAACAATTCTGCCAAGGGAATATACGCGAAAACCGCAGGTTTAGAACTGTTAAAAAGCCAAGTTCGGCAGTTCGTGAGAACCGAGCGCGGAGAGCGCGTGATGCTCCCTAACTTTGGATTATCATTGAAAAGGTTTTTGTTTGAGCAAATGACTGATGATATAAAAACAGCAATTGCTTCTGAAATAAAAGAAGGTTTAGCTTTGTATGTGCCTAATGCCATAATACGATCCTTAAGTATTGTCGATGGGGATAACGTAACGGGATTAGGACTTCCAGGAATTAAGATATCGCTGCTTATTTCACCAAGAAATTCCTCTGAGAAAGCGATAGTGGAGATTAACTTATGACTAAAAACTATAATGTACCAACAAACATTCCTTTTACCACTGCGGAGTCAGATTATCAAAAGCATATTCAAAGCGGTGATACTTATAAAAATAAAAAGGATTTAATTGATTATGCAGCAACTGATTTTGCTTCTTTACGTGATTCGTTAATCTCCTACATGAAAGCAGTATATCCTACTGATTATCAAAACTTTACTGAGTCAGACTATGGAATGATGTTTACGGAGTTAGTCGCATATATGGGCGCTATCATGTCGTTTAAAGCAGACGCAGTTGCGAACGAAAACTTCTTAACCACTGCGAAAAATCGTCGTAACGTAAGAAAGCTATTGCAGTTAATCGGAATTAACCTTAAGGGGCCAACCTCCGCAGGAGCAAATGCAGAGCTTCTTTTAGATTCTGTTGCAGGGTCTGATTTTTATATATCACCAGAAGACCGAACTGTGTCTATTACTTCGCCCTTCGATGGAGGTAATCTTGAATACACGTTATATAAAACAGCTAGTGGAAAAATAGTAGGTATGAGTTCAAACACCTCTAGATTAGATTTTTTAACATCAGAAGCAGAGGATTCAGGCAATGCTATAAAGTGGACTAACTTAGCATTATTAGAAGGGACATTAATTGAAGAAACTTCTGTTTTTAATAGTAATGAGGTTTTCAAAACAATTACACTAGCACAAGGTCCTGTGATTGAGAATAGCGTTCAGGTTTATGTAAATGATTCGGGTGATTTTGGTGGAGCGTATACTCAAGTTGAGAATGTATTAACAGCCTCTGGACCTTCAGATAAAATATTTGATGTAACTTACGATGATAATTATAACGCTACACTTAAATTTGGAGATGGAGTTGTAGGTTGTAGTCCTCCTAACGACTCCGCATACAGGATTTTGTATAGAGCGGGAGGAGGAACAAGAGGTAATTTACTAGGCTCTACAATTAATTCTCCTGTAGCCACAAGTATTGGCGTTAATGGAACAGTCTCAAATACCAGTATTGCGACAGGAGGGCTAGAAGCAGAAACCCTAGAGAGCGCGAAACAGTATGGACCTTTAGTTTTCAAGCAACAAGATCGACTAGTTACTCTGGGTGACTACCAGGCATACATATCAAGATACGCAAGCCCAACAGGTGGTAAAGCCATAGGAACTGCTGTAACTAGATCAGCATACTCCTCTGCCAATATTATTGATTTATATGTGCTTCAAAAGGCTAATGCAACACAACTACAAAAGGCTACAGTTGAATATAAAGTAAACCTGCTTTCCGACTTACAGAACTATAAAATGTTGACAGACGATGTTAACGTTGTTGATGGACTTATTAGGACTTTAGACTTGGTAGTTACAATTTATTGTGATGAGGCATTTAGGGATTTAGAGGAGAAGTTAAAGGTAGCTGCTGCTAACCTAGTAACATCGCATTTCTCCTATGACTCCTTTGCCTTCGGAACATCGTTCTCCCCACAAGATCTAAACAGAAAGATATTTGATTTATCACAAGTGAGATATTCTACAATAGATAATATTACAGACGTTATCGTACCAGCCTTTAATGAAGTAGTACAACTAAATAATTTAACGATAAATATTGAATTTATATAATGGCAAGAAAATACAATAAGAGCACTTTTGTTAACGCTGTAGAACTCATCACCCCAGACGTATATCTTGAGGATGACTACAGCGCATGCGGTATTCAAATCAAAGATACAGATGAATTAATTAACAGCCACATCCTGTCCTTAGAAAAGTTAAGCGGCACGATAGATCCATCAAATATCTCAACCTCAAATAGGTTTAGTGCAATCGGAAGCGTTAAGGGTTTCTCGCAGTTCTTCATAAAGCAAAACAAAACCACCGAAATTACCACTGAAAGTTTTCAAACTAAGATACTAACGCCTTTAGGGAAAAAAATATCTTCTTTTGATAGCTCTAGTGATTTTGGAAACTATGTTAGCGGAACACTTCTGCCTTTAATTCATTTAAAGTCTTCGACAATTATTACTGACACCTCTGGTCTTTTTGGAAATACTTTGGATGGTATTACGGCTTACTTATTAGAAAACCTGAGTTGGTTGTATTTGTTAAATAAGTCTGGACCTGTGGTGAGTCCCTCTGCGATTGTAGCCTCTTCAATTGCTACTAAACTTTATACTAATATTCCATATACAACTGCTGATGGTGTAAAAGATTACCAAAAGTACTTATGGCATAATTATTCTTCTTTTAGTAGCTTAGATACACGAATAATTCCTGATAGATTTACCACAGGCACTGGTACTTACACTAGCGGAAATCAAAACTTAGACAAGTTAGAGACGCTTATTGATGTTGCCTATTCCCCTTTAGAAATTGATAAAGATGACACCACAGTAAAAGACGCATTTAATACGTACATAACTACTTCTTCTTTATTAAGTAACACGGAATACTTAGGGCCTTTTTCAAAATTTCTAAGAGCAGTTTCCTATAGCTTTCACGATGTAAATAATCAGGTAGAATCAATCGGTGATCTTATGTCTATTGATGATTGCCCAGCGGAGTACCTGCCCTTATTAGCTAATTTAGTTGGCTGGAAACTTTACGGAAAAAATGAACAGTCGTGGAGAAACCAGATTAGAAGCGCAGCCACTCTGTACAGAAAAAAGGGAACAAAGCAAGGATTAGTAGACGCATTCAATACGATAATTATTCAAAACCCTATTAATACAAGTGCCACGGTTATAGAGTTATACGAATCTTATTTACCTAACTTATTATATTATTTACTAAAAACAGAAAGCTCTTTATTTTCATCAGTATCAGAACTAACCCAAAAAAAAGCAGCAGGAATAGGGTTAGATAATTACAACCCTATTGATTTAGATCACAATATTCGTTCAGCAGTAGACCAAATTATACTTGGGGCAGTCACTGAATTCCCACACTTGTTTTCTATTAGAAATGAGCCTTTTCGGGTAAATGTTCTAGAGAATGGAAGAGCTTGGTTTGGTGAAGTAGCGCAATATGAGGGTCGAGATTACTACACAGCGTTTAGAAATGAATTTGGCGAGCTTGTTATTGATTTTGACACCGCGCTTAAGGTTGATTTCCTTGGTGATCCTGCCTTTAACTTTAATTATAGAGGTAGAGACCTTCCCATCCCTCCGTGGGATAATGAAAAATTCTATCAAAGCTGCACGGTTAATATTCAGGTTTTAAAGTATTACATTTCAAAGCTTAAAGATTTTTGTGTAGATGTTAATTACGCCAATACCTTAGAAAAGTATGTTTACAACTATGCCATATCAGCCAACCTTGAATCTGATTTGTATTCTGATAACGGGTATCTATTCTTTACCTCAAGTCATCAAGACCCTCCAAATATGGAGGCAATGCTTAAGAGGTACGATGATAAAAACTATGATTCCTTAAGTTTGTGGAATGGGAAGTCCTCAACTTTTGATTTTTCGGTTTGTGCTGGTCCATTTATATCTGATTTGTTTTCCGATGTATCGGCAACGCATACCGTTAATGAAATTTTTGATTCCTTACAGATGGTCCATGAGTTTTCTCCTGCAAAAGCAATCCCTAAAGTTAAAGTTTCAAAATTTGCAATGGAGTCGGCTTCAGGGTATGAAAATTTCTGCTTAAACATAGACATACCATTCCAGGATGTTTTTGTTAGTGGTGCTGATAGCACCAACATTGGAGGAGGCATGATTGCTGGCAGTGGTACTGCCATGAATAACTATTACTTTAGCGGTGAATATAGTAGAGGAACAGGTAAGGCGTTTGGTAATGATTTTACTTGGAGTACTGGTTACGATGACTCTCGCAGCACGGTATCCCATGCAAATGTTCCAATTTTTAAAAGAGATGCACTAACTTATGAGTTTGAGAAAATAGAGTCTGTTGTCAATACTGCTGATACAGTCCCAGCGACTAGTGCTATTGCGCGAGCATCTACAAGACGTAGAAATTTCACTAACTCTTTAACCAAAAATGGTTGGTTTGATCGAGGGGGCAAAAACATGCCCATATTTAATAACAATGCTAGTGGCTTGTTCACTCGTCCAGACGCATTTAGTGTGCCTACTGTTTCTGGAATGATGATGGACTTTGTACCTTTAGGTTATAATCCTTCTTCTTACGACTTTGCCCCAGCAACGGCTGAAAATTTATCAGGTGTTTACCGCTTGGCAGATTGCAGTAGCGTATCGTCAGACGATTCATTTTTTGGAAATGAAACCAGTGGAACTTTCTTGTGCAGGGGTCGGTCGGGTTTAAGCGTGTCTTCCTGCGATCCCTATCTTCGAAGAGATTCTATTCCCGAAGAAGTAATGTTACTGTTCCATTTAGAGGAAAAAAGAAAGAAGGCTATTGCAAACTATATCGTAGATCAAAATTCTGATTACTTTAGTTCTAGTAGGTTATTTTCAAATCCAGTTGGTGCTTTAGTGAATACCATGGAGGACACTGGCTATGATAAGTATTTATCTCCTTCTCTTGACATTAGAGGAAATGGAACAATCCAAACCAGGCCACAGAAAGGCATTCATCAAATTTATAAGGATTTCACAGGGTATTTCAGTGGGACCGCAGGGCATGAAGGGTTACCTGAGAGCTTGCTTAACTCCTATTTAGATGGGGGTCCTAATATCTTGTCTCATGTGTATGGACCCACATACTACAACGCCAACCTATCAATTGACGGAAGTGCTCTTGACACAAGTAGTCAGTTAGTGTCTAACTCTTTGGAGAACCCCTATGTTATAAACTTAGGTTCCAGCGCCACAAGCTTGGGAGCCATCAGCGTTTCTAAGGTAACTAGCACCTCTGTGTCTTTAGGTAAAGATGATGAAGTTAGCACTAAATTTATCTTAAGCGGTATTTCTATGATTGATGCTTCTTCAACAGCGGCACAAAGAAATGAGTTTATAATATTTGATTTAGAGGATAAAGAAGAACGTCTTTATGACAAGAGGTATTTAGTAGGTAATAGAAATGTTCTAATGAGAAACAGGACAGATCGCCTAGCAAGACTAAGGTATTCTTTAAGATCCAATACTGATAAAAATATTATTCTACCAAACTGTGATTACCAATTAGATCTAAATTACTTAACAGGAAAAGATAGTAGTAAAGATATTGGAGATTTTAATTCGTTAGGTGTTTTCATACACACTAAGGCAGAGTACATTACGGAGACTGGAGATTATGGATTGTTTATATGGACTCCAAGAGATAAGTGGGAGTTTGTTGATCTCTCCTCACTTCAAACGGTAGGCTCCGTAAATAAAATTCTTAGCGATTATGCTCACACCTTCAGGGATGATAGAATTGAAGTTGACATTAACGTAAGTAAATGTGGTGAAACTGAAAGTATTCCTTCTTTGTATTCTATTGATAGTGAGTCGTATACTAAAGCAACTATAAACTTTCATACAAAAAATGCTTTAACAGATAGACCAAAAAAATATAAAACTAACTTAATTAACACTACTGCGCTATCTGCTACTTATAATGGAAAAGATGTTGTGGCCCACAGAGCGAATATATCTGATAACAATGCAACTCAAAATTACTTTATAAATGTATTCGCTTACCCACAAGAATCAAGATCAGATGATTTTGTTCTTTTAGATGACATTTCAGTTCTTAATAAAACGTTAAACGACGCTGCAAAAATCCCTTACGAAGCTTGCATTCCTGATATAGAAACAAGCCGAAAGCCCGTTTCGAAGCCTACTTTATTTAAAGAAGATGGCACTGAGTTGTTGCCAAAAGAAACTAAATCAGTTATTGTTGATGTTGAAACAGGAGAGCCTAGACCTAGCTTGATAAAGACTTCTACGGAATGTGCGAATAATGTAGACGATGTTGTTAGTTGGGATGATATTTCTTATTCTAGTTGGCAGGTACTGGGGAAGGTTTTACACTCCGATCTTTTAGCAAATGCACTCGGTGATCCTCATGATACCGTTTTCCATATGCCTATGCTACCATATACAGGCTGTACAGTTCAATCTCACACACAAAACATTCTCGGTTGGACTAGCTTTATTCCGCAAAGCCAATACTACCTTGGTTTGGGGTGGAACGGTGTTTATTGGGATTATTATGGTGAAGTTGCCGATCAAAGCGTTGTAGGTGCGCCCGAAGCTTTGGCTTACCTAAAAGATTACTTCTATTATAACGCAGGTGATCTCACAAATTTAAGTTTAGCAGTTCCAGGGAAGGGGTCGTTTGCTTCTCCTGGTAAATGGTGTGATCTTCTCTACGATGGAATTCTCAAACCAGGAGAGTTAGCAAGTACTGGTCAGGAAAATCAAATTGGGACTGTAGGTACTCGCAGAGTAATTAATAGATATGGAGTACTAACAGGAATATCCCCTATGGGCGATTCTACAAATACTGAGTGTAAAAGGGAAGAGTATAATGATTCCATCAAAAATCCTTTAGGGTTTACTAGATTAGATGATTTGCCTGATACCCTACCCGAGTATTATAAAGACATTTTTCCTGTAGGAACGCCCCAACCTTTGTGCTTCCTTAGCCGCAGGTATAACCCCGAGCATCCAGATGAAGGCGTTCTTCAGAGGGACAGATTTATTAATCTTATACAGGACCCATTAGGTATGGTGTCAGAAGAAGACTTACGAATTAACTATCCTAATTACTTCTATAACTTCGGGTTAGGCGTAGAAAATCCTCTCATTGGGGATCATGAGTTTGATATTAAAACAGGGAAGCCTCAATATCACTCGATTTATCAAGACACTAAGTTTGATAAACTTCAGGATGGTGGAACATACACATTTCAAGTTTATTTGAGTCAAGTGCCAAAAGGGGGATCTTGGAAGGGTTGGGGGACCACTGCGAACGGAGATACAGCACATTCAACGGGATCACTTGAGAACACAAATGCAACATCAGGCATAATTACATTACTGCCAATAGACTCTAGCAGCAGTTACTCCAGACTAACGGTTAACTTTGAAAATGATACATCCTCCATAGAAAAGAATGGGGAGTCTGGATCATTGGCAGACGCTGTTGTGGCAAGATGCCAAACAATTGAAGTAGATCAGCCAGGAATCCCTCTTCCTAATCGCACTACGAAATGGTATAAGATGGAGGTGACAATCCCTTGGAATAGCGAAGAGTATGATATTAACACCACAGGCCCTGATTCTGGACCCCTTGCTTCGACAAAGCCAAATTATGGTCTTCGTTGTGTTATTCAAGCGTACAATGATAAGCACGACGAAATATTAGTGGAAAACCCAGTTAACCCAGAATTCCCCATAGACATGCCCTCTCTGATTCAAACCTGGGGTCCATCCCTAACCAGAAGTGACACAGGACCAACTTGGTTTAGGAGTATGCAGACCTTTGCTAATCCTGAGTATCCACTGAATCCAGATCCTTATTTAGAGGGAATAATATACAACGCTAGTGGTAATCTTTTTGACGCTGTAGAATATGATTTAGTAAAAGATAGAGTTTTGGTGGCTGATGACAAAGGACTGCTTAAATACTTAGATGCGGATACCTCTAGTCTTAAAAAAGTAACAGTTGGGCTTCCAAATGAGGGCGACTCTATTAGCCCAACAAAATTAATAAGCAAGCCTAAATATTATGATCCTTCGAATGTTCTGGTTTCTGGTGTCAATTTTATATTAAATGATGCGAAGAAAGTTGTACATAACGGTAATACGCTACATGTAAGTTCAGGAGAAGAAGGCACAAACATGGTAAAATGCATACAAGGAACTACTGGAGTTGATCCAAAAGAATTATTACATCTTTTCAGGTACTTTAATCATATTGGACAAGCAACTAGAGGAAGTGGCTTCAATTCTAGGGTCGCTCCTGTCGGGCCTGACACCGTGGTTGAAGTTCATGCCAGCGCAGGAGGGAGTAGGTTGAACTACAGAACTCACCCAGAGAATAGAAATTTAGGTAGTTCAGGATCTGATCACGCCAACTTCACCGCAATACAAATAGTAAACTGATGAAAGGTATAGTAGAAATTTATAAAAATTACGGAACTCCCGAGGAGGAATTAATCCACCAAGAAAACAATCTTATTGTTGATGGGGCTGGAGAAGTTATATGTGATCTTCTTACTACTCCTTCAGGCGCTGTAAGTTCCGTTACACAGTTAGCAGACTCTTCTAACTACACAGTGCAAGCACTCTCTTTTGGCAAGGCTAGTGATGCGTATAAAACTAATGCACATTTTTATCCTTATGATGCTAGGCAGTATGCAGGACCAGGAACAGAGTATTATGGGTATGTTGATTTAGTAAAGCATGATCATACTTTGAGAGCCGTTTCCACTTCAGGCCAAAACATAGATAATACTGTTTCTTCTTACGATCCTTTAAATGATGTAGGAACCACTCCTAATCCTTTTGATAGAGTTTTGGAGCCTGATACTAGAACTGCCATAGATTTCACGGTAAATCAAATCCACTCTATGAATGATAGCCTTATGCAGGGACGGGCTCCTCATTATGGACATAATTTAAACAGGCTAGTTTCTAATACCAACCCTAACCTAATTTCTTATACTGATAATCCGCATAATGGTGTGTGGGTTTCTAGTACTGTAAAGGCAGGAGGCTCGCCTTTGGACGCATTAGGATTAAGCGGAGTCACCATATCGGGAACCAACACAGGGCCTTTCTATGGAACTTCTGCATTTTTAGTTGAAGGCTCAGGAAATACTGTAACTCTAAGGCAGGATGTGAGTGCTAATAGAGGTTGGGGTGAGCGTAGATACTTTCATGAAAATCTAGACAATACGTTTAGCACTTATATTCGTTTACCTGATGATTTATCTTTAGCCCCAAGCTCTGTAACACTGACAATGAAAGGCGATAATATGACAGCAGTTTTATCTCATGAAAGTAAAGCAGTTTTCAACTTATCAGGAGGAAATGATGGAGTGCCAGCTTACCTCACTAATGAATCAGCAACAAAAGGCTTTGGTGGCGTAGAAACCTTGGGAATAGATCCTACTAGCTCTCATGTTGGCTGGCAACGGATTCACGTAAGAGTTAAAGGGTTAATGGGCGCAACGAATGGAAATAAGATTAGGCCAATGGTACAGTTTAATCCTTCCGCAGTTGATGTTGATGGTAACTTTGGAGAGGCGCATTTATATCAATACGGCTGGCAATTAGAAGAGGGCTTTGGACCTACAAAGTATCAAAATGTGTCAGGAGTTAAACCCTCTTTTAATGAGGGGGGCTTAGATGGGGACTTATTTTTAGGTTGCTGGCCTGATACAACAGGGACTAAGTTTGCTATAACTTCTTCAATCAAAGGTTTAGATAATACAAAGCCCTATCAGTCTACCTTTATGGCTTCAGCGATTTACCCTATGACTCCTGCCACAGATGCGTTCTTTAATTTATCTTCTGTAAGGTGTATGGACCAAAACGGATTTATTGAAGTCCATGGCTCTGGCTTTGATGGTGTGACAGACGCGACAAAAGGTGCAGTAGTCTCTAGTTTATTAGGGACAGGGCTCTCGTCTATTGGAGAAGTTGCCTATACTTGCACAATTTCGTCAGGCGATTTAGGTTTAGCGAATCTATATGGAGGAATATTTAAGTGTGGGCTTTGGACTTTGGATTTAAAAAATACGCTACAAGGAAATGTTGGGCATTACCACAACAATAAGTTCTCTATAATAGATAAAAGGGAATATCCTGCCCAACCACCTTTAAACTTTAAGGCTGGAAACAGTAACTTAGTATATAAGTTATTCGCAGAAAAAAGCTTTACGCTTAACCTGTGTAGGATAAAAGACAGTGGGACTGCTGGCTCCACGGCAGGGTATTTAGATTATGACCCACTAACACTTATTTGGAGAATACGTTTCATATGAAAGGAATATTTACACTTAAAAAAGTTTTCCCTGATGGGAGAGAAGAGATTATCGAAAGAGATGATAATGTTCTAAGCATTAATATTGCAAGAACTTTTGTAAATTTATTTTCAAATAATATATCTATAAACAATTTGGAAGACTTATTAGTTGGATATTTTCAAGTTGGTTCTGGTTCTCATTCTATTCCTTCTGACTCAGGGTTAAAAAAATATGTTTACTCCTTGGATCAACCTTTTGATGAAGATGATTATGGTCCTTCAGCAACTAACGCAGTCGTTGTCCATGATCAGTATTTCCCTGAGAAGCAGAATTTTTCTCCCGACACTGGTGTAGATGTGTTTAAATCTTCGTTTGTAGAATTGTCCCGTGATTTCCAAACCAAGGTGACTGATGATTCTGTATTTTTTAGATTAAATATAGACAAGAAAACTGCAAACGGGAAAACCATTCAAGAGTTTGGACTATTTTCAAAAAATCCTGACAGTTTCAAAGTTGAGAGATCAAGCTTAATTGCTTATAAGACTCTAGAAAATCCAATTGTAAAAAGTGAATTGTTTTCATTGGCGATTGATTGGCAAATTAAATTTATAGATAAGGTTGAAGAGGTAAACACACAATATGCTACCTATGGAGGGGCAGAAGGTGAGGGTTATAATGTTGTCGTTATTATGGCCGATGATTTAGGGATTGATCAGCTTGGTATTTATAATGATCACAACCCCTATGATCTTTCAAATGCAGCAACAGCAGCGATTAGCCCCTTTGCTACAGGCCCACAGAACGCTGATGGTACTAGTCACGGCGCTGGGGTTACCGATGGATCATGTATTTATCCACACACTCCCACTTTAAGTGCTATTGCTGCTGGCGGCATAACTTTTTTTAATGCAAGAGCTAATGCTTTATGCTCTCCCACAAGAGCAAATATGCTAACAGGAAAGTGTGCATTCAGTTCTCCTGCTAAGTCTGTGCGAGACGAATATGGAAATGAGATATATAAAGGGTTATGGGGCCATGGAGTAGGAACCGTAACCACGGAAGACTTTCAAAAGGAAAGAGGAGGCCTTAAGGGCTTAGGTGTAACGTTCCCTTTCTTGAATAGCATGGAGCCTGACGATCCTAAAAACGTGTTCGGCATATCTCCTGGAAGTTTAAGTCAGTTAGAATACAGCGTTGTTGGAGGGACCAACAGCGATGACTCATCCGCTAGGAGGTCTTGGCCTTCTTGTTGGAAAAATAAAGAAACACCCCACTCTTTTGATCCTTATGTACATCCTGGAACTGACTCTGGTAAAATTCCTGCCAATTTTACAGTGCTGCCAAAACTAATAAGAAACACTGATTTTGTACCAAGTTCTTATGAGAGTGGTATGGTGGGAAAATGGCATTTAGCTGAGTGGGATGACATTTATGTCTATGCTGAAAGAGTAGCAGGTAATTGGCAATCTGCAAAAGGAAATGGTTGGAAACATATTGCTAATGTTGGAGAATGGGATTATGTTAATGCCATGTTTCATAATCTAAACAAAACTCCTATTCCTGGGCATTACGGAGACATGCCTAACGTCTCGACAGGTAGTCCAGGGTGGTTCGCTGGAATTCAAGATAAAGATATGGGGTATGTTAATTTCTTTCAATGGAACTATAGTGGTGTAAATGATTACCTGACAACCTCTAGCCTGACAACTGTTTCTGATACAGGGTATACTACCTTTAAAGCTTCTGTAGCAGCACATACAGCAGGATCTCCTATAGCGTATGAGCAGGGAAACTTTACAAACTATGCAACAGCGAAGACTATTTCAGACGGGGTATCAATGTTCAACGGCATGAGCGAGCCCTTTTTCTTATATCTTCCATTGAATGCTCCTCATAGTCCGTACACTCAGCCTCATTCCGCTAGGTTCTATACCTCAGCCTTTGAAATGAAACACGCTCAGAGACAGTACATGGATTCGGACAACGATAATCCTGTTAGTGGTATATGGGCGAATCAAAATGCACAAATAGAGAATCTTGATTTTGAGTTGAGCGCATTTTTAAGCAGTATAACTAGCGCAAGAAAAGAGAGAACGATCTTTGTCTTCCAAGGAGACAATGGCAGTGATGGTTCTATGATGGCAAGGTACGCTACTTATGCCTCAGGTGCATTAGACAATGCTGGAGCGACTGATTTAGGTATTGCGGGAGGTAGGGGTGGCCTAGGCTGCGGTGTCGGTCTAGGAGAATCATATTACAAAATGCTCACGGCAGCAGAGGGTGGAACAGATGGTGCTGACCCCTTGCTAACTCACGGTCCTCCGTGGGACGCTGCTGCTGGAGCGGTGGGAGCACTAAACCCAATCAATAAACACCAAGGAGGTGACGGGAATACAGCAGAGTTCTTTAAAACGTCTGTTTATGATCGAGGTGTTTTAATTCCTTACATTGTTAGTGCAGCCTTTTTGGGTGATCAAGCTGGAACTTCTAGCATGGCTATGATTGATGCTGTAGATATTTATCCTACCGTTGCACATATCGCTGGTGTTGATTGGGACAGGATGCCAAAAACCCAACCTTATTTTACTGACGGTATCTCGTTTTTGCCCATCTTACGAGGGCAGGTCGATGCTTCTAGCCATTTACGACAACATTCGTTCTTTGAAGTGTTTAGACCCGATGGAGCTTCAATCGGAAACACTGTAAAATCGGGAACATACACTGGGAAAATAGGAAAGTATAAGCCTAATGTTTCGTATCCTTGGACCGCTCCTGATTTTGGGTTAAGTTCTTGCACGGCAAATGCAAATGCTTTAGGGGACTGTGATGATGCTAGTGGTGAGGGTAACAACACAATTCCTTATGAGAGAAGAAGAGGTTTTGTAAAGAGAGATACTGCTACAACTTATGGTGCTGAACATTACGCTTTGGCCGACTCTACATATGGAGATACTGTAGCATATGGAGCTTTGCCTGATGCCAGTGGAGGCATGTACAAACTGATTCGCCCTACTTCAGGACCAAAGTTTGATGAATTATATCACCTAAGAGATTACGCGCATCATGGGATTGATCAGTTTGAATTCACTGATATGATTCCTTCTGGTATGAAAGGACAATCGGTCCCAATACATAAGTTGTTGTATGATCAAGCAGATCCAACAGACAATGATGATTACTTTTGGAAACTGTTACGAATATATACGAGGTTGAACAGGAGCTTATCGGAATACTTACAATATCGAACTTTGTTGCCAGGAACAGTAGATAGTATGTATAGGAAACAACCAGAAGCGGCCAGTCGGGTCGAGTTGCCTTCTGTCTATGACTTAGACAGATTAGGGGAGATTTAAGATAAAATGGAAAAATTACAGCCAAAAGGACATTTAGAGATTTGGAAAATATACGAGGACGGGACGGAAGAACTGCACTTTACTGAGAACAACGTTATTACCTCAGGAATGGGGGTAGGTTTATCTCATTTATTTGGTGGTGTGGGAGCTAAAACTTTTTCCGACTTTCAAATATTAAACTTTTCTATGGGCTCAGGTGGAGATGTAAATGATTATGGTGTATCCACTTACGCATTAACAACTCCTAAATTACCTCACGAATATAGAACAGCAGGAAGTGAGTTAATAGTAGAAAATTTATACACTATTGGTAATAGTACTGACTCACCTTTTGCTGAGATTACTAGTGCCTCGTCTTGTTTGGTTAGAATTCCTTATTCTAATATACAAAAAATTACAAATACTTCCGTTAGGTTTAATTTAACTATAGATGCAAACTCTTTGGTTAATCAAACAATTAACGAGGTTGGGTTGTTTATGAGGAACCCGAGGGGAACCACGCCTCATCCCAATCCTATATTGGTCGCTTATAGACCATTCACTGCTTTATCAAAAGTTAATACTTTTGCACTCTTACTTAAATGGACACTTAGCTTTTAGACATGCCTTTTACTAAAACAGATATATACTCCTCTGATTCTGGGAGCGAGATTTACAACTACTGGAACCCCTTTGTTACCAAATTTGATAGCCAATCATTCTACAATTTTGAGCAAGATAACCAACCCTTATTTGATCTAGAGGAACGAACACAATACCTTTGGGAAAAAACAGGATACGCAACTTCCGCTTTAACGGGCATGCCTTTAGTTGTTTCCTCAACTATTCCAGATGGAGTGACATCTTTCCCCACAAACAGAAATGTATTTACTAGCCTACAGAGCGCGATTGATGCTTTGCCTGATGTGATTAGAACACCTACACTTATTGAGGTGGCTGTATCAGGTCAGTTAGGGGCGCTAGATCTTAAGAATATAGAAATTAAAGATGACGGGGTTTTAGAAATTGTAAATAGAGGTTTTGCTAAATTGTACTCTGGACTAGGGGAGCCTATAACACAATCAATTAGAGGCAATGGCGATGGCGGTTGGAGTACAGGAACAGCAATTGTTGATACTTGGGGAATTCCAGACACAATGTCATGCAGTTCAACTAGCCGTGGGCACACTAGTTATAGTACTTATAACACGCTAGGCGCTATAAACCAAGTATCGTCTCTGGATTTATCTGCTAGTATTCTTGAGTCCTCGGCTGTATCTGTTGGGCAATCTACAAGCGGGTTATTTAATCAAACGGGGTACGATAAGCACCACAGATTTTATGTCCAGAACACTAACTTATCTCCTTTTGATGGAAGGCGAAACGATAAATTATCAGTAGGGTTTGCCGATTGGTCCTCACAAAGCTTGGAATTGCAGTCCTTTGGTGGGGCAGCATCACAAAATGTGGCAACTTTTGAAAGAGAAGGTTACCATCTTGATAATAATATTGAAGATAAAAGTATTCCTGTTCATGATGTCTCATGCTTAAGAGGGGATACGGATCTTTTTATAAATAGAAACGGTGCTCAAAATGCATACTCTAACTCAAACCTAGTTCCTGTCGCAGGTAGTTTATACGTAAACTCCTTGTCTGCACTTACAATTGAAAACTGTAATGGTCCATTGTATGTTCGAGGTTTCCATGTTGATGGGGTTAGTGGTGCTGATCTAGATTGGGGATCCACACCTTATAGGAATTATGGGGCAGGAATAACGGTCAATAATTCAAATGTGACCTTGGAAAATTGCGCTTCCATGAGGTCTACTAGAGGAGGGGCTGAGTTCTTTAACTCCGAGGTTAAGATCACTAGAGGCTTCTTCGCCTATAGAAATTACAAGGTGGATGGAACAACTAGAGATACAACAAAGACTGCTGGAATCAAAGCAGTTAATAGCACAATAAGTTTTGATACTGATTTAGTTTATGCCTCAGGGGTAGACTTTCCTGTTAATGTTCAAGCACACGATTACGGTATTTTATTAGAAAACAGTGTTGTTAAAGGGGGACAGTCAAGGCCTTCTGCTAACGACTACGAGACTACATTTGCTTTTGCCTACAATGACATTGGAATTAAAGCTACTAATTCATATATTGATCTTAGTGGCAATTTAGATGTCTACAATAATAACACAGGGATGGTGTTGGATGGCTGTAAATTATCCACTGATAGGCTTTCTGTTGATCATAATATTAATGAGGGTGTTGTGGCTACAAACTCAAACCTTGTTTACGGAAATACTTTAACAAAAAGAACTTATTCTAATGATGTTAGTGGGGCTAGAACTACTCAATCATTATTCACTTTAAATGGACAGCACTTAGTACTAAACGATAGTACGTTTAGTTATGATACAGAGGCCAGTGCGAACACTTTACCTGGAAAGTTTGGGGGTTTACGGTTCCATGATTCTCACGGAGTTTCCAATAGAAATGTAAGTCACCATGACGTTAAAAAAGCATTACCTAGTGTCAATTTAGATAACTCTAAAGTTAACTTTATTAATTCTAGAATTAATGTAAGCGGAGGTGCAATGGGTGATCCGTCCTTAAGATTTAAAGGTGCAGGAGTACACGCTACAAACAATTCAACAGCGAACTTTATGGGAACATCTAACGGTGCAACTATGATTATCGGACCCTCGAATCTAAACTCCTCAGGGGCTGCCGCTGCCTACGCCGATAAAGGCTCTAAGTTAAGTTTCAGAGGTCCTACAGTGCTGGCTCAGTTTGGTTATGGAGCAATTGCTGATAATAACTCTACTGTTGAATTTGTTCCTCATAAGAAAGATGATTTTTCTATTGATCCTAGTGCTTTCTCCTTAGACTCTTCTGCAAATCACACCTCTGTAGAAATTCATACAAACTACCATACTTGCGTTGCTGCGAATAACAACTCACAGATTATCATGGAAGATTTAGGTAGTCCAATTGAAATGTTTGGTACTGCTGGTGCTGATTACGAACCGATTAGTAGGTTTGTTAGTGCAGGATCCATGCAGTTTTATCCCAATTCAGCTAATACCGCTTTTATTGGTGATGGCACTTGCGATAGGGCCGCTGCTGGTAACATAACTGATAATAATGATGATGCAGATAAAATGAGTGCAGGAAGTATCATGGGTGTTAGCCCTCTTCTTCATTATAACTATATGATTACTGATCCTTGGAAAGATTATACTGCCGCTAGTGCCACGATTATGAATACTATTTCCAATGGTGGTTTATGCGTTCAGGCTGCTGGTGACAGCGTTGTCAATGTTAACAGTGTCCACTTCCTTATGGGCCATCCTAAGGCAGATGGATCTTTCTTTGATCCAAGTGCTACGGCAGGAGGGTGTAACCAGTTACGAATTTGGAACATTGCTGATAACTCTAAGCTATACGCTGCTCACTTAGCAACAAGTGGCAGTGAGCCAGGATTGCATTATGACGCTGCTAAAATTGCTTTCTATCACGGGCCTAGATCAACTTTCTTAAGTGGGACTAACACTGAAGGTGGGACTGGAAGTATATTTGACGATTCTGGTGGACCTCAAGTTAAACAGAGTAATAATGGAGCTTACGGAGGAGCACCAGTAGGAGCTTCTGTGGCTTATGGAGCAAGACCCGATACCCCCGATACCTCAGCATTAAGTGTTTTGGATACTTTTGGTCTTGGGGTAGGAATTCATCCAAGCCAATACAAAACAGAGGCCTCAGAGCCTACGGGCCAAATTAGCTCAGAGCTATCAAGTCTAAATGATATTCGAGGACCTCTTACCGCAGGTGCAGGGGCCACATCAGGAGACTCTATCTTTGGGTGCTTAACACCATCAAATATTGGGCCTTTTAGGCTATATTTCTCGCCCAAAACAGAAACTAGGTTCTTATCCTATGTAAGTGGATCTACAACTACTTTTGCTCAAGGGAAGTTCCGTTATGCTGTTTTTGCTAATGACACTCGACCTCTTCAACATATCGCACAGGGCTATAACTTGTCAGGTGGTGCAGGGGTACACCCAAATAAGGAAGATGTTAGTTCGGTCACTACGGCATTATTCACTCAGGACTATGTAAGTGGAACGGTAGATTTATCAGGACACTATCTCCCTTCTGCTCTTCTTCCAAGTGATAGGGGGTCTCAAATTTTCTTGGACGAAAGTGCAGCTAATGTGTTTGCTAACGCAAAACACTGTGCAGCAAAGCCGCAAAGCGGAAGAGCAAACCCCAAAGTTAGTATATATAGATCCAAAACTACTACTGGTGGTGAAGGCTATGCAGGGACAGGTTCAACGGATGCCATCGGATCTGGATTGAGATCAATTTCCATCTTTGATATTAGGAGACAAGTATGATATTTAACGACAATAAGTTTAATGTATTTCAGCAGTATGCTGGGACTGGTGATTCGGGAGGTGGATCTCCTTCGGTTAGTTTACCTACTCAAGATTCAACCTTAGGGGGAGGTTTAACTGTGTTTGATTCGCAGTTTAGCTTCACAGACCCCCCAAGATTTTATAAAGCTAACGATCCCTATTATTTTGAAGTAGACAATATTCCATTAAAACAGATTCATGAGAATTGTATGTGGCTACGAGATCAGATTTTAGGTGCTACCTTTGAGGTTTCGGGTGTAAGGAAAGAAAATATAGTTGATCTTAGGCCCTCTGTTACAGGAGACGATAGAGTTCTTCGTGTATCGCCTGGAAATTTTATTGGTAGAGTTAACTCAATGCCTCAAGGTGCAGAGTTGGAGGCTGAAGGTTCTGCTGATATTAATCGCGTTGGCGCAGGGACGCAGGATGCAATTGATATTGCTAGAGATCGTGTCTATAAACCATACGGAACAAGAATAAATGATCCTGCTTGGAAAAAGTTGGTGGGTTCCTTGACAGAAGGATTATTACAAGGTGTAGGTAATAACGGTCTCTTCGATCATTATCAACATCACCCCGTTAGAGAAACTTCTTTCGATGGTGACGATAGCCGCTATAAGTTTAGGTGGGTAGCAGGAGGCGACTATGTTAACGAGAGCCAAAATTACACTATTGAAAACTTAACTAAGTTTCAAACTGCTCTTTGGCAACAAGCTGTCACTACTGATGATAACTACTGGCCTGGGCAAAGGCAATTAGCGACTGATTTTTGTCGTAGATGGGGAGGGGTGTTTAGAACTGCGGTGGTAAATGTTCCTTCTACTCTTGACGTAGTTATCCCTGACTTTATTGCTGAAGATTATTCAGATAATGATTCCGTATATGATCCCGAAGTAAGAATAGATTTAGTTTATGTTTATACAAAAGCTGTTGATAGCTTAGGGAATGTTAAAATTGCTAAAAGAGAAGGCGACTCTGTAAAATCTATTAGTAGTCCAATATTAGGTATTGCTAAGGGCGCAGGTGGAATTATCACAGCCCGAAATGGTGCCCTAGAAATCGCTACTGATCCAGACCAAATAGGTTCGGCAGAATGGAATGCTCAGGAGACTCAGGCAAACCGAGATAAGTATTATGATGGTGATGGTGGAGTAGGTGGTGATGCTAACGCTGCTACCATTTCACCTTTAGCAGATCAAGTTGCTGCTACGGAAGATAATGCCTTTGCCAATGCTCCAACTTATAGTTTCCCCTCTCCTGATGATTTAATGAACCTGGCTCCAGCTATGGTTGATCGCTGGAGTGAGAATGCTTTAGAGACCATAGGTCAATCGGTCTTACCCATTTGTTATGTTATAGTAAAAAAGAATCAAGTAGCCATAACTGCGGAAGATATCATTGACATTAGACCCTTCCTGCGTACTGCTGAATTAGCTTACAATGAAAGGGCTGGGGTCGGAGGAGCAAACCCACCACTATCCCTTGCCAACCCTGCGGTAGGAAAAAGTGAATTGTATGGAGCCATTGAGCTTGTTCGAGACTATATGAAAGATTATATTGATGGCTTGGAAGGAGGGGGTATCCTTGCCTTTGCTGTCCCTAAACCTAGGATTGTGGGGCAAGGACATTTTGCTAACGCTAATGTCAGGCAGTACCATATTTCAGATTCTACAACAGGGTTTAATGGGCGACTTGCTTCATTAGGTGAGGTGCAAACTGCTTCTAATAACCTTAGTAACTATCCTGAAACTGCGCCTTATGGGACAAACACTTGTTTCGCTGATGTAAATAATGGAGATCAAGGCATAACAATGATACCTGGAATTTACGAGTTTGAATTAGATTTAGTTTTAAGATATACAGGCGGTAGTGGAGATTCGAACTCCGATTTTTACTTAGAGATAATCACTGGGGATGGGACTAATACCCCAGTCCCACTTTATCCCACCACCTCCGATGATAACTATCAGATAAAAACAGGTTCTGTTGGAGTTGGTAATAATTCAGCGGGAGGATCTAAGGAAAACCCCCAAGGGGTAGCATCATTGCGAGCTTTAGTTACCATAGCTGAAACGACAAATGTTAAGTTTAGATCCCAGTTACGGTCGTATGGGGGTGGAAACCAAGCACTCAACTCTAATTACGCAGGAGATATGGCTTTCTCAGTAACAAGGATTTCAAACGTAGACGGATCCGAAACAACTATTAGATAATCATGACAAATTATGCGGACTGTATAACAGCGCAGCCTGGGGCGTTTCTTGCTGGTTTAGATGACCCACCTCCACCAACAGACTGCATAATTTGCCCAGAAAAGTATATTCCTAATGTGGATGAGGCTCCAGGCAGAATTCCTTTGCCTCCTCCTGATGTCAATGTCCAATCTCCTGATATTGTTTACCCTGAAGACATCACAGTGTTTATTCCTGGTGATGATGGGGTTGGTGAGGCTACAGCAAAATTTTCGTTTACACGTTTTTCTTTGTATGATGTTCCTAGTTACGAAGGTATTACTGATCATGTTATTTTGGAGTCAGCCCAGGGAACTAGTTGGAGAGATAGTGTTGTAGAAACGGAAGTTCAGGTTCTTGGGGATCAGCTTCTCAATATTCCAGGCGGCATTTCCGTTAAAATAACGCAGCTTCCATCTATAGGTAATGATACGTTACCTCAGTTCGAAATAACCTATCCTAGAACTCCAGCGGCTCAACAATACTATGTAAACAACCCTAGAGGGTTTTTGTCGTGTACTTTTGACATCGCTTATACAGCAGATCTTTTAAACGACGATCCTGATGTTGGTCGATTTGAGGTGTTCAGACATAGGGTAGTGCTTGGGGCTGCACTGAATTTTACTGGTGGAAGCGTTCAAGACCCCCTAGTGAATTTTCCTCCTTCTGTTGATGTGTATTTTAACTCAACCACACAACCAAACTTAGTAGTTCAAGCTAATCCCTGGGATTTAAAAGGGCAACAAGTTGTCAGTCATAGTATAGAAACATTCCCCCCTGCAACAGACTATGATGAAACGATTACATTTGATCCTTTAAATGGCACGTTAATGATTCCAACGGAGTCAGAAGTTTTAAGTAATCCATTGATTGGAGTGAGACTTACTTTAAATTTTAGTGAGTCTGATACCATTAAGCCAACTATACAAATTAATTCAATTAACGATGGTCCTGTCTCACCTCCTGTTTTTTCCTATACAAATCCTGAAACAGGACACATTGATTCAGGGGTGGTTTTTTACGAGACCGCTGCTCAAAACCCACCCAGCAATATGATTGTTCCAACGGAGTGGAATTTTAATGGCAACCCCGCTGATTTAGAAAAGTTTACGGTATATCAATCCAGGGTTCAGCAGGGGTGTGGCGGTTTAGGTGTTTGCTGGCCTGAAGAAAATGAAGGAGGATCTTACGCAAACACAGTTCATTTTAATCCTCTTACAGGGGTGATTACATTAGATCCATGGCTTATTAACCCTGGAGCAATCGACCTCAGTGAATTGCCAGGAGACCTTTCTCTTCAGTTTGATTATATTGCAGATGATCCTGCTAACAATGTTTTTGTGTCTATCACAATACCTTTGGAGTATCAAGAATTTACAACTCTTGCTCTTACAGGAGGAGGGCCTGGAACCACTACTGTAATGAGTAAGAATACTGGGAGGCCTTTAGTGGTTCCTTCTAATTACTCGTCACTAAAGGGCACGGGAAATTTTAATCTATCTAAGAAAAAAAATGTTGCAACAGGTTTTGTTGGCAAAGGAATACTAAGCATAACTCCAGTGAATTTGCCAGAGAGTGATAATATTATTAAGCTAAAAAATACTCAGTATTATGATGGTATTACAAGCACTAACTTTACTTTTTATACAACTCACTCTTCTGCTCCTGATCTTTTACTTGGCAATAAAGATAACTTAGATTTTTCTGTCACAGGAAGCACCCCCAAAAAAACAATTTTTAATTCTCAGGTTGATTTTACCGTTCAAGAAATCCAAAAAATTAATGGCAATCCTAGTGACTACGATGATTTTGTTTATAATGCTATTAATTCAGATAAGGTAAAGAAAAGTTTATCTCAAAAAACTAGAAGAGCTTTATCGTATAGGTATAACTTAGACGGGTCAAAGCTTGTAGACACCATAGCCACTGCTACACTACAATCATTAATTGCTAATGACGGAACGATAACTGAAGAAGAATTAGATAGTGTCGTGGGGGATAGTAATGCAAAATCACTAAGGCTTAGTTCTAATACAGCGATCAATAAGGTTGCTGCCGCTAACATATTTTTAAATAATTCTTTTTCTCTTGATGCAAATAATTACAATATTCTTGATAAAAATAGAATCTTAAACTGGAAAGTACTAGCGGAAGAAGTTGACAAGCACATTATTTTTAAAACCTCTGAAGGAACGGAGACAACAATTTACATTCCCAATAGTGAATTGATCACAGTTCACACCTCTACGGGAGTGGAGCATACATTAGAGATGCAAGATGGAGATTATTTTCAGGCAAACACCGTTACAGGGGATGATCGCTTAACAGTTTATTCAAATCAAAAACAAGCTGTTGCCATGTCTAGAGAGGATTTAGCAAAAGCTTCAAGGTTAGCAGGAGGCTCTCAGTATATGGATCTCACCTGCACCTCAATAGACACCAATCTAGTGGAGTTAAATGTTGATACTACTGGGTCAAGAGCAGAGTACTACTTTTTAACCATAGATAAGACTACAATAGAAAGCTCTCCTACAGACGATATGTATTTTAAATCTATACAGGCCACGTATGATTATAAGACATCTGAGTCTGAAATTAATTCATTCATAAAACACAAACTTCCTTATGCTATGATAACGTTAAGGTCTGATGATATAATATTCAATCATTTAGAATCTTCACAAAAAGCAACGATTGAAATTAATCAGTTTACTCTTGATAATTTTACAAATAACTCTTCTAAAATATTACCGACTAGAATCCCGTGGTATATAATCATTATCCCTTCCGATAAACAAAGCATGGTTCCTGTCTACAGTAGATCAAAAATGAAGTCGTTTAATTCTAGAACCATAAGGCTAGGGCTGTCACCCATAGGTAACACCGCAGTAGATGGGGGCGAGTTTGCTGGTATTACAGAAACAATTACCACTACAGAAGGTGTGAACTTTAAACCAGACGTTGTGGGGAACACAATATATCAAGAGAATAGAAAATACTCTTTAAACTCAACTGCATTGACGAATATACCTAAATATAAAAATAATTCAGAGGTACTACCTAGAAAGGTTCACCCTACTAATAAATTATTAGATAAAATAAAAGACTTAAAATCTACAAACTCTTTAACTACTAGAGACAAAGTGACCTTTTATGATCTGTATTCTCGAATGAATCCTTCTGATTTTAGAGCACTAGAAAGCGATCAATTTAACTACGATGAATTTTTAGGCAAACTAAGAATCAACAAAGTAGCAGACACGAAGCAAATCAATACTGATAATTTTGTTAAAGTTAAAGAAGTTTCTATTATTAGTAATCGAGAAAATCCAGAAATTCTTCCAGACGATATCAGCACAGTGTTTAGTAAATCTAAAACTAACGCTGAGGACGCAGGAGACCCCGTAGCAGCACCAGAAGATCGAGGAGGAGGGTTCTTCCCTACACCATAAATGCCCAATGTAGAGACAGAAGATCTAGCAGCAACATGCAATCATACTCAAACTGGAAGTTCCACCGTAAAAGCAAATGGTAAAGGGATCTCTAGAGTGGGGATTGATAAGGCTGTTGGCTTAATCGACGGTCCTGGGAGTCAGTCAGTTTTTGTGGAAGGTTATAATGTTTCTTTGCCTGGGGATTTAATTGTTCCACACCCACCATGTGGAAATCCAAGCCCTCCACACTGCAATGCCAAAACCAATCCTGCTGGTACTACAAATGTTTTTGCAGGTATTGGGTTTACTCTTGGCCCAGGGGGTAGCCCAGGAGAGCCTACTGGATTAGATGCACCCGATTTAAAGGTTACAGATGTAGAAATTATACCTAACGTAGTTTCTGCTAATCATCTGGGCATTCCACCAGACCATCTTCAATTTGCAGGGAGCGTTACGTTCAATTATAAGATACAAAATTCTGCTCATACAGCGGAAGCTTTTAACGTAGGTTTATGGGAAGTTCCTAGTGAGGGTCCGTGGATACTTCATACAAGAGATATAGATTTGTATCCGTCTGATGTTAAGTTAATTGAAACTCAACGGGTGGAGGGTATACCTGCGGGAGAGCTACATGAAGGAACAATAGTCTTAACTTATTCAGGGCACCCTGAGTATACCCCATGGACTACCACTAATACACCTTTATATTATGCAGTATATGCTGATATAGATCAGGAGTTGATTGAGCCCGACGAGGATAACAGTTCAATAGCTAAAACATTTACCGTGGTTCCTGCGGGACCATAAAAAAACAAAAGCAAAAAAAAGTTACGCTTTTTGCGTTTGGTATATAAATATTTAAGAGGGCTATTCCCTCAATAATTGGAGTTATAAAATATGAATTTTAATCAAAATGTAGACAGAGAAGTAGTTGATGCTATTCTCGAAAGTTCCCTTTGGAAGAAAGCCAAGGTTGATGTTGTAAGTAGAGAGTCTCTTGTTGAGTCTTCAGAGGAAGAGGCTATTGGTGATATTCCTGAGTACCAGGACAAAAAAATTGCAAATGGATACGCAGAGCCCACAACTATTGATGAGACTGATGAAGAGAAGCTTTCCTTCACTTTAGACGATCTTCAGTGTGTTTTAGATAATCTTGAAGATGATGATCTAATGGAACACGCCCTCAGCATGCTTGAAGTTTTTGATGTTGCTTACGAAAATCTTTCGGAGTCAGGCGACGAAGACGAAGAGGAAGAAGAAGAGGAAGAGGAAGAAGAGGCTGAAGAAGAAGAGGAGTAGTAAATATGCAAGAAATTGATATTGCAAATTTTGCTGCTAATCTTCTAGAAGAGGATATCTCTAAAGGGAAACCTGTTCAATTTCGAGCACCGTTATCCCCTGATGCCCCTGATGTCTCTGATGTTGAGGTTTCTAATGATTTCGCTTCCACAGTTCTCTCTCAAGGTCATTGGGATAAGGCTCACGTAGAGATTAATGAAAGTTTAATCCAAGAGCCTTCTCCAAGCCCCAGACAGAGTTCTGTTTCAGAAGTAAAGCCTAAAGAGATTAAAGAGCCTACTTTTTCTTTAAACGAAGAGAGCCTGTACAAGAGGCATCTTTTAAAAGAGTACAAGAAAAAAGTTTCTGACTTAGAGGAATTGGTTACCGAGATGACCACAGTAGGTATGTTGGGAGTTGGTCCTGGACCAACAGCAACAAATCTATCAGTTTCTAAAAAGAAGAAGGTTAAAAAAAGAAGAAATGTCCCATCTTCTAGATTTAGTAGCCGAAGCTAACCTTAGTGAGGGCAGCAAGCGACCAGACAAGCGTGGAGATTATCACACGCTTAAAGATGGTGTTGTTTCCTCAAAAAAATCTAAAGTTAAAAACTACCCTAGTATTAAAGTAGCACTTAGGCGTGGGTATCCAGGCCAAATATTTTCTACTAAAGGGGCCGCTAGGTTATACGTTACTAGCAAAGCTGGTTGGGGTAAAAAAAGTTCAGGCAGGATAGCTAAAGGCTTTACGCCTGGATCGGCAACCCCTTCTTCTAAGTGGGACAGTATAAAAGGTCACGCAGTTCGGACCATGAAAAAACACGGGAAGCAAAAGTCTCGAAAATTTGAAAAGTATAAGGTAGATAAAAAATGATTTTAACAGACACGTTTATTGTAGAGAATGCAGAATTAGTCACGGAGCAACGTGGTGGAAAAAATACTCGTATATTGCGTGGTATTTTTGGTAGGTGTGATGAGAAGAACAACAATGGTCGTGTTTATTCAAAACCTATTTTAGAGAGAGAGGTTACGAGAATTGCAGACGCGATGACTGAAAGAAGGCTTATGGGAGAGTTAGATCACCCCAGCCACGACTCTGTGAAGTTAAGCAATGTATCTCACCTTATCACCAACTTAAGTTTTAAAGGTAATGAATTAGTGGGAGAGTGTGAACTATTAGACACTCCCTCTGGTAAAGTTGCTCAAGCCTTAGTCGAAGGTGGAGTTAAAGTAGGTATTTCCTCTAGAGGAATGGGCACTTTGTCTGAACAAGCTGATGGAACAAAAACAGTTAATGAGGATTTTAAGTTGGTAACTTT
>TARA_R110002012_G_scaffold69003_1_pt1 | contig 42928 bp, 41 predicted proteins | sample TARA_R110002012 | Tara Oceans TARA_R110002012 (sample SAMEA4396515) | marine metagenome | biome: Westerlies Biome; feature: [DCM] deep chlorophyll maximum layer (ENVO:01000326); material: water (ENVO:00002006), including particulate matter (ENVO:01000060) such as... | depth 40 m
GGGTTGGAACTGTCTAAATTGGAAGGCATCATCCCCGCTATCGAAACTTCACATGCCCTGGCCATTTTTGAGGAAAGGAAATTCAACCTGGATGATGTGGTGGTGATCAACCTATCGGGACGCGGTGACAAAGATTTACAGAACTATATTGATTATTTTAAATTATAGATGCCAGATATCAGAGATAAGACCTCAGTCTCAATTCTCATGTCTCACATCTCAAATCTTGATTTATGAACAGAATCAAACAAAAATTACAGGAGGACAAAAAAATCCTTTCCATATACTTTTCAGCAGGATACCCCAATTTGGACGATACGGTAAAAATCATAGAAGATTTGGAAAAAAACGGGGTGGACCTCATCGAAATAGGACTCCCTTTCAGTGATCCTTTGGCCGATGGCCCGACCATACAGGAGAGTTCCACGGCGGCCCTTAAAAATGGGATGAACACGGCCTTGCTCTTTGAGCAATTGAAAGATATCCGCAAATCAGTTTCCATTCCTCTTATTTTGATGGGCTATTTTAACCCTGTACTTCAATATGGAGTGGAAGAATTTTGCGCCAAATGTGAACAAGTTGGTATTGACGGACTCATTCTACCCGACCTGCCGTTGGATGTTTATACCAAAGAATACGAAGCCATTTTCAAAAAACACGGATTGATCAACGTCTTTTTGATCACCCCACAAACCAGTGATGAACGCATCCAAGCCATTGACGATGCTTCCGAAGGGTTTATTTATATGGTGAGTTCGGCGAGCACAACAGGAGCCAAACAAGGTTTTGGAACGGAACAATCAGCCTATTTTGAACGTATTGACAAGATGCAGTTGAAAAATCCTCAAATTGTTGGATTTGGTATTAGTAATGCAGAAACATTTAAGCAAGCAACCCAAAAGGCCAAAGGAGCCATTATTGGTTCGGCCTTCATCAAACATTTAACAGCAAATGGAGTGGAAGGTATTGGTGACTTTGTGAAGCAAATTCGCTAAATTTCAGTTTTAAAAATCAATATTGATTTGTTACATGAAAAAAACACTATCCCTCTTATCACTTATCCTGTGTATTTCTCTTTCGGCGCAGGATGATGTTGCCGTAAAATCACAGGTCGCACATGCCATCAACGAGATTCGTGAATTTATAGCCATTCCCAACGATGCGCTGGATGCCGCTGATATTGACCGAAACATTATGTGGCTAAAACGAAAGTTCGGGGAAAGGGGGTTTAACACTGCCGTTTTGGATACCGAAGGGCTTCCTTTGTTTTTTGCAGCTACCCCGGTGAGCGGAGAAAAACCTACGGTGCTTATTTATATGCATTTTGATGGGCAATCCGTTGACCCAACCCAATGGAATCAGCCCAACCCCTATCAAGTGGTTTTAAAAAAGCCCAATGAAAATGGTTTTGAAACCGTTTCCTTTGATGCACTGGGGGATGACATCAACTATGATTGGCGTTTGTTCGGAAGGTCCACTTCTGATGATAAATCACCTATTGTGATGCTCTTGAATGCTATGGATTTGTTGAAGAAAGATGGCAAGGAAATCCCTTTCAATGTGAAGGTGATTTTGGATGGCGAAGAGGAAAAGAGCAGTAAGCCTTTGCCCGCCGCTGTAAAACAATATCGAGAACTGTTGGAATCCGATTTTTTGATGATCGTTGACGGACCTGTTCACGCTTCGGAAAAACCAACTGTCGTTTATGGTTGTCGTGGCATCACCACCTTGACACTTACCACCTACGGCCCCATTAAACCGCAACATAGCGGACATTACGGCAATTATGCTCCAAACCCAGGATTTCAACTGGCACAATTGCTGGCAGGAATGAAAGATACCGAAGGTAGAGTGATCATTCCAGGGTATTACGACGGCATTTCCATCAATGAAAAAACCGATTCCATACTAAAAAGTGTTCCTGATAGCGACAAGGCGATTGCTGAAAAGCTTCAGTTTAAAACTGCCGAAAAAGTGGGTGGTTATTATCAAGAGGCTTTACAATACCCATCCTTGAACATTCGTGGTTTGGGTTCGGGATGGGTCGGTGAGAAAGCACGGACCATTGTTCCCGAAAGTGCAACTGCGGAACTGGATTTGAGGTTGGTAGTAGAAAGTGATGGAGATCGTCTTAAAAACTTAGTAAAGGACCATATCACTAAACAGGGATACAAAGTATTGGACCATATACCTTCCAAAGAGGAGCGTATGCAGTTTGATAAAATTGTTACCGTGGAGGAAGGTAGCGTTACCGATGCTTTCCGAACCGAATTGGACAATCCTTATGGCAAGTTTATCGTAAACACGTTAAACATGAGCTTTGGAGAAGAGGTGATTCAGATACGTACCATGGGCGGAACCGTTCCTATTTCCCCTTTTATCAACGAATTAAAGATCCCTGCCTTTATTGTACCGGTGGTCAATCCCGATAACAACCAGCATAGCCCTAACGAAAATATAAAAATAGGTCAGTTGGCCTATGGGATTAAAGCGTTTTATGGAATTCTTTCCTCGGAAATGAATTAAAAAAACTTCCGATACTGCATTACCCTGAAGTCAAGGGTGTTGAAATCGGGGTTTTTGTTTTTTAAATCTTTATAGGCTTGTAAACTCCCAACAGCACGGTTAGCGGCGCCTGAAGGGGCGGTTAATGAGACGGTTTTAACCGTTCTCGACTGCGCTCGAACTGACATAGAGCTTGAATCAAGAGGCAACTCCAAATGATGGATTCTTGGAACTTGGTCGGAAACGACCTCTAATTTTAATCCGTGCTCTTTAAGTTGTTTTCGAAAGAAGTATTCTGGACCATTTTTGCTGTTTCCCCCTGTGAACAAAAGTGTCCTAATGTTCGGGTATTTCTGTAAGTACCCCACCAAATCCCGGAGCACTACGTTCTGCATACCCAAATCGGAAGCATCTATTTTTTCACGTTCGGCACTCTCCACAATATCGCATACTCCTATTTTATGCTTGATTAGAAATTGCTTTCGCTTTTCAACCGCTTCATTGGTGGTTTCGTACTTCAATCCCAAGTCAAAGATTTTATCCAAAATGGGCCACAATTGTCCATTGCAACTGCCATAACAGAAATCTACGTCTTGTGGTTTTAGCTCTCCCGTGGTAAAACGGGGTGGCGGCAAAGTGCCCACAATCAATTTAGTGGCCTCGGGCAACAAAAAAGGTTCGTAAGGATGTGTATGCTTAAAGAGTTTTGAACTCAAAGCTTCAAGTTTTAAGTTTTCTTATCTGAGCACCTATAAATAATCAGCGTAATACTAAATTATAAGCATTACACTGATTGAATATAAAAGTTTGTGAGACCCTGAGACAAGCTCAGGGTGACGGCAGTATTAATCCGAGATTAAGCGGAGTTCCTACTCGCATTAATGTTTCCGTAGAGTGAACGGGTCACTATCTTTTCGTATAGTTCTTTATACTTGGAATTTTGGGTGATGTGGTACAAGGCATTTTGCTGAATCACCAACAATGGCAATACAATTTTTTCCCTGATTTTTACTGATTCCCTCGAAACAGCTTCATCCTCCATCAAAATCTTAAGTCCAGAAATCTGCAATAACATCTTTTTGGACAACTGGAATTCATCGTGCAAAATGTTCCAGAAATCACCAAACTCAGGGTCATCCTTCATATAACTGGTCAAATCAAAGTTGGATTTGGCCAAGGACATCATACTGTTCAGCATTAATGCCTTAAAGAAAGGAACCTCTTTGTAGAGTTTTTTCACCTCGTTCAATCGCCCCTCTTCCTTTAACTGCATAATGGCAGAACCCAAACCAAAGTAACCAGGAACATTCTGTTTTAACTGGCTCCAAGAACCTACAAACGAAATGGCTCGAAGGTCGGAAAGCGTTAACTGTTTTTTGTTCCCGCGCTTACCCGGTCTACTACCAATATTGGCCTTGGTGTAATATTTTAGGGTACTCCTGTTTTCCAAATAGGGAATAAATTTCTCGTGCTGCTTCAACGCATCATACTTTTCAAAACTTAGTTCGGAAAGTTCTTCAATCAATTTACGTTGCGCAGCAGAAATGGTATGCTCCTTGCCAAAAAGATTATTGCTCAAGCCAGCGGTGAGCATTTGTTCGGAATTGTGAATAAACTGCTCCTTAGTCCCGTAGGTACTGGTAATGGTCTGCCCTTGAATGGTAAGCTGAATCTCGTGATTGGCCACATCCTTGGTCTGGGCGGCGTAGAACCTGTGGGTCTTACCTCCACCCCTTGCCGGTGGTCCTCCCCTACCATCAAAGAAAATGGCACTGATTCCGTTTTTCTTGCAGACTTTGCTCAAGGTTTCTTTTGTCTTCAAAATGGACCAGTTGGCTTTTAAATACCCCCCATCTTTGGTACCGTCGGAAAATCCGAGCATTATGGTGTGAATGTCTCTTCTTCGCTCTAGGTGCCGTCTATATTGTGGTATATCGAACAAGGTTTGCATCACTTCTTCGGAAGCATCCATACCGTTCATGGTCTCGAACAATGGAACAATATCAAAAGTGATTTCCTTCTCATCCCAACCGCACCATCTGAACAATCCAAACACGAACAACACGGAAAAAATATCTTCGGAATTACTGATGATGTACCGGTTGCATCCATCTTCACCGTTTTTGTCTTGGATTGCTTTTAAATTTTGAATGTTGACAATGGTATCTTTTACAATGTCATCGTCAAAATCTTTTGGATTGAGCTTAAAGTCCTTCTTGAGCAACAAATCCACCAACTCCTTTTCCTTGAGCTCATCCAAACTTGTTTTGATGGCCCCTTGCTTTTTCAGCACGGTTTCCACCACCATTTTATGTTTGCTGTGATCTTGACGGATATCCAAGGTTGCAAAATGTGTTTTAAAGATGTGGACCTTATCTATAAACTGATCCAACTCGTCCAAATATAAGCCGTGATAATGTTCGATCAACTCTTCTCTAACGGCACCTAAATGTTCAATAATTCCCTCGTAGGAAATAGGTGCATCAGGATTAAACATGGCCTGGTACATTTTACCGCTCAGCTCATTGAGGTGTCCCTGCATTCCTTTAAAAGTCAATTTTTTGCGAAGGTCCTTCAATTCGTTGTAGTAGCATTTCATCAAGGTAAGCCTGAGTTCGTCGGCCACTTGTTTGGTGATGTCGGCAGTTACAAATGGGTTTCCATCTCGGTCACCTCCAGGCCAAAATCCAAGCTTCATCAAGTTATAGTTCTCGAACTTTTCGTCCTTGATATTACTTTTTACATATTGATAAAGCTCTCCAACGGCATCATAATAGGTGTTTCGAAGAATGTAGATGATGTTTTTCGCCTCATCCAAGGGCGTAGGTTTTTTTGCATTGATCAAAGAGGTCAATCCCAATTGTTGCAAAGTCACGTCAATATCATGGATTCTATCTTCATCAATCAACGAACGTAGTTCTGCGATGATATCCAAAACGGCAGGTGTATAGAACTGTGTGGGGTGGGCCGTTAAAACGATGCGTGCACTAAAGGTGGAAAGTTTTTTGGAAACCTTGTCCCAATTTTTGGTACGGTTTACCAATTCAAAATAATCCTTTATGGTCAACGAACTACTGTACTCTTGCAATTTTGGAAATGCGGAATCTTCCACACTATCGTAAAGTACCACTTGGCGCTCCACATATTGCACTATTCTGAACATAAAATCCAATCGCTCCCGTTCGTCCTGAATATCCACAAAGTTGGAAAAGAAGACCTCCAAAATCTCCTGCGGCTCCTTGCCTGCCTTTAGTCCTTTCTCGCATTGATCGAGCAAAAGTGGGATGAGAATCCCCACATTTTCCACATTCTTGTAGGGCAAGCTAAGGAAAAGGCTGTTATAGATATTGAATTTATTGGTTACCGATTTTTTAAACTCTTCTAACCGTTTAGTCTGCTGCATAAATATGTTTTATGTTAGTGTTAAAAATAGACAAACACTCAAAGGTCGTGAATAATGTGTAACCTCTGGGTTAAATTTAAGCGTATCACAATTTAAGGTATGCGCACACCTAGCGTAACAACATACCTTGTCGTCTATAACTTAAAGATTACTCTGGATTTTACCAAAGTTTTTTATCGGATGAACACTGGTTCGTTTTTATTCACCGTGTGCTCTTCGCTATAGAGATAACCATCGTAGTCAAAATTCTTGATGTCATCCAAAGTTTCCGCATCTGAATCCAAGATGTAACGAACCATGGAACCACGCGCTTTTTTGGCGTAGAAACTGATGACTTTCAACTTGTCGTTTTTCCAATCTTTAAAGACCGGTGCGATTACCGGAACCTTCAGGTTTTTATCGTCCACCGCGCTGAAGTATTCGTTGCTCGCCAAGTTCACGAACAATTCATCATCCTTAAGTTCTTTGTTCAAGGATTCTGTGATTTGGTCCTGCCAAAATTCGTACAAGTTCTTTTTACGACCCACTTTCAATTGTGTTCCCATTTCCAATCGGTACGGCTGCATCAAATCCAAGGGTTTCAGCACCCCGTAAAGGCCGGACAAAATTCGCAAGGTATCCTGCAAGCGGTCCAACTTATCTTCGGGGATGGTATAGGCATCCAAACCTTGGTACACATCACCATTGAATGCATAAACGGCAGGTCTCGCATTCTCCGTGGTAAAGGGAAGTTCAAATTTCTGGTTACGCTCCCAATTTAAATCGGCCAGCTTATCGGAAATGGACATCAATTCAGATAAAGCTTTGGGCTTTTTCTTTTTTAGGACGGAATTCAGTTTTTCCGCTTGCTCCAAAAATTGGGGTTCGCTATATTTCGATGTAGGCAAAGTCGTATCGTAATCCAATGACTTTGCTGGAGATATCACAATTTTCATCTTGTTCTAATTTTTGTAAAAATAACGATGATTTTACTTATTTGGAAGGGTATTCCAATGGTGTTTTCAATCTTAAGATTGAAGAAAACTATGATTCGTGATGCTTAGAGTAGCCCCGCCACTTTTCTATTCCATTCACCATATCCTCGGGCAGTTCGGAATCAAAACGCATAAACTCGCCCGTTACGGGGTGTTCAAAACCAAGGGTTTTGGCGTGCAATGCTTGTCTGGGCAATACCTTAAAAGTATTATCCACAAACTGTTTGTACTTGGTAAATGTGGTACCCTTTAAAATTTTGTCGCCCCCATAACGTTCGTCGTTGAACAGCGTATGGCCAATAAATTTCATGTGTACCCTAATTTGATGCGTTCTGCCCGTTTCCAGTTTACAGGAAACCAAGGTAACATAGCCAAAACGTTCCAACACCTTGTAATGGGTTACTGCTTCTTTGCCCTCGTCACCTTCAGGAAACACCATCATTTGCAGACGATTTTTAGGGTTTCGGGCAATATGCCCTTCCACGGTCCCTTCGTCTTCTTCCACATTGCCCCAAACCAAGGCTACGTATTCGCGCTCACTAGTCTTGTCAAAAAATTGTTTGGCCAAATGGGTCATTGCAGATTCTGTTTTGGCAATCACCAATAAGCCCGAAGTGTCTTTATCAATTCGGTGCACCAGTCCAGGCCTGTCCGAACTATTGTTGGGCAAGTTTTCAAAATGATAGACCAAGGCATTGATCAAAGTGCCTGAATAATTTCCATGACCTGGATGCACGACCATGCCTGCGGGTTTGTTCACCACCAAAAGCACATCATCTTCATAAACAATGTCCAGGGGAATGTTCTCGGGGGTCAACAAAAATTCGTAAGGTGGATGCTCGAACATCACTTTTACCTCATCCCCTGCCTTTACTTTGTAATTTTGCTTAACAATGGAACCGTTCACCCAAATATGGCCTTTTTTGGCGGCTTGCTGAATTTTGTTCCGCGTAGCGTTCTCGATAAAGTTCATCAGGAATTTGTCCACGCGCAATGGATCCTGGCCCTTGGAGGCCACAAAACCGTGATGCTCATAGAGGTCATCCTGTGAAAGTTCGTCCTGATTATCGGGAGTATCCATCATTAGTTAGAGTCAGCCTGAACCCTAGCGCTACCGGTAATGGTACCGTTGCCGCATATCAGCTCCACTTTGGAAGTTTTGGGCAATCGGTCACCGGGACTCAAATATTTCCCCTTATACTTCATTCGGTATACCATATCCTTGCCCAACTCGTCAATATAGGTAACGCGTTCCACATCCAATCCTACGGCCCTCAACATAGAAGTGGCATTCCGTTGGGTTACCTGAATAATATCCGGTACGCTTACCTTTTTGTATCCTGATGGGTTTACCGTAAAATAAATTTTACGGTTGGATTTGACTTTGTTGCCTGCTGGCGGATTTTGGTCCAATATAGAAAATCGTGGATAGTCCGGATTAAAGTCTGAAGAGTCCAACACTTGGTATCTCAACCCTGCTTCCTCCACTGCTTCGCGCATCTCCATTACCGACATTTTGGAAAAATCGGGTACTTCTACAAATTCACCATGGTTGGTCGTACTCTTGAGCCATTGCAGGGAAAGAAACACCAAAATCAAAACTGCAGCAGCAGCCAAACCAAGCTGAATTAAAAAAGTCTTGCTTTTTAAAAAGTTGAAAAAATTTTTCATGTAGTTCACCTTATCGGAACAAAGATAGGAAAGCCAACCCTTTTTTCTTTATTTTGGCTTTACGATATTTTACAAGTCAATGAAAAAGAACATTGCCATAATAATGGGGGGCTATTCCAGCGAGTACCATATTTCCATAAAAAGCGGAAATGTGGTTCACAAGTATCTGGACAGGAGCAAATACAATCCGTACCGAATTATAATTACCAAGGACCGCTGGGTTTATTTGGATGAAACCGGGAATGAGCATCCCTTGGGAAAATCCGACTTTAGCCTTACCATTGATGGTGACCAGGTACAATTCGACTGTGTTTTCAATGCCATCCACGGAACCCCCGGAGAAGATGGACTGATGCAGGCATACTTTGAGTTATTGGGCATTCCACAAACCTCCTGTAACCATTACGAAGCTGCGCTCACCTTTAATAAACGGGACTTATTGAGCACCTTAAAACCTTATGGGATTCCTTGCGCAACTTCTTATTATTTAAACAAGGGACAAAAAGTTGAAGAAGATGCGATTATCAACAAAGTTGGCCTTCCGTGTTTTGTAAAAGCAAATAGAGCTGGCAGTAGCTACGGCGTTTCCAAGGTACACAAAAAAGAAGATTTGGGCAGCGCCATTGAAAGTGCTTTTAAGGAAGACACGCAAATTATTATCGAGTCCTTTTTGGACGGCACTGAAGTTTCTGTGGGTGTGATCACCTATCAAAATGAAGTAACTGTGCTCCCAGCGACCGAGATTATATCGGAAAACGATTTTTTTGATTTTGAGGCCAAATACATGGGTAAATCAGAAGAGGTTACCCCAGCCAGGATTTCTGAAAAGCAAGAATCCAATGTAAGGCAATTGGCTGAGTTTATTTACAAAACCCTAGGTTTGAAAGGCTATACACGAAGTGAATTTATTTTCATTGGGGATGAACCCCATCTGCTGGAGATCAATACTACCCCGGGGCTTACCGAGGAAAGCCTTCTGCCGCAACAGGCCAGAACGGCAGGAATTTCCCTAGAGGCACTTTTTGATAGTGCGATAGTTGAAGCTTTGCGATAGAAACCGTATTTTTAAAAAACTTTTATTCCACAACATGAGACGTGCATTGTTCCCCGGTTCCTTTGATCCACTCACTTTAGGACATTACGATATTATTAAAAGAGGGGTCACCCTTTTTGATGAGTTGGTGATTGCCATCGGAATCAATGCGGACAAAACATATATGTTTTCGTTGGAAGAACGCGTTAAATTTATTGAGGAAGCGTTTAAAGACGAACCGAAAATCAAGGTGACTACTTACCAAGGAATGACGGTTGACTTCTGCAAAAAAATTGAGGCCACTTTTATTTTGAGGGGATTGCGCAATCCAGCGGATTTCGAGTTTGAAAAAGCCATTGCCCATACCAACAGAAAACTTTCAGAAATTGAAACTGTTTTTCTATTGACATCCTCTGGTAAATCTTACATTAGTTCTTCCATTGTCCGGGATGTAATTAGAAATGGCGGTGACTATACCGGTTTGGTACCGGAGACCGTTGTGGTAAAATAAAATCTTCGGAAAATTAAAGTGTAAGTAATTTCTTTCAGTTACATTTTACGCCAAATGTAGCTTAATCGACCAAATACCACATTAACACGTGTTTTCACAACAATAAATCCTTTAATATATTGAATAATCTTACTTTGGTCAGAAATTTCTTAGAGGTAGAACGTTTTTAAAGATCCCCCAAGATTTGAAAGCAATTGAGAGAGTAGACCAATTTTATTTATTGAAACAATTGCCCAAGGCAACGGCCCTTCTCGACAAGGAAGGCGTTCTTTTGGATGCTTCCTGTTCTTGGTTGGAAATTTTCTGTTTACCTCATATAAACAAGAAGCAAAGCATAAAAATCTTCAACTTGCTCCCAGAGGCTGGGAATCTTCAACAAAAGCTCGAAGAAAATAAATCTTTTAATTTACAACATAAGGTAACCCACAACAATGATACCCGCCATTTAAAAAGTTATTTTGCCCCTTGGTTCGATGAAAAAGAAAACGTAATCGGAACCATCATCCAAACCGATGATATTACCACTCAAATCGAAAAGGAGCATGAGCTAAGTTGGTTAAAAAACATTCTCGACACCAAAGCCGAAGCCTCCAAAACGGGTTGGTGGGAATATGAAGTTGAAACGGAAAAACTTACTTGGTGTAAAGAAACCAAAAGAATACACCAAGTTCCCCATTTTTACGAACCTACCGCAATAGAGGCGATTGAGTTTTACAAGAACGGACATAGCCGAAATAAAGTTGCTATGGTTTTCCACAAAGCAATAGCAAACCATCAACCCTATGATGTTAAAATAATCATCGTGACCTTTAATGGTGACGAACGATGGGTTAGAATAACAGGAAGACCAATCATATGCAATGGGAAAGCCGTAAAGATCTTTGGAACCATAAAAGACATTCACGACCAGGAAATGGCCGAGACCAAAATAAAGGAGAACCAACAACTGCTCACAACCTTGGTCGACAGTCTTCCCTTGAATGTTTATGTAAAAGATTTGGAATCCAAAAAAGTGTTGGTAAATAAAGGGGAGTGCAATTATCTCAACAAAAGTGAGGATCAGATTATAGGTAAAAACGACTTCGATCTGTACGATGAGGAAATGGCCAAAGTTTCCAGAAAAGAGGATTTGCAAGTCATGAAGCACCTTACTCCCATAATAGGCAAAGAGACCTCCATAACCCTTAATGGCAAGACCACACATTTTTTGACCTCCAAAATCCCATATTTTGATTTGGACGGCAAGGTTAGTGGCCTGATTGGTATGAGTTTGGACATATCGGCCATGAAAAACAAACAAAGGGAACTCTGCAACTTGATTAAAATAACCTCTAGGCAAAACCAAAAGCTTATCAGTTTTGCACATATCGTTTCACACAATTTACGATCCCATTCTGCCAATTTTTCCATGCTTTTAGGTTTTTTGAATTCAGAGAAAGACCAGAACGAACGGGAACGCATCATAAAAATGCTTAGGCAGGCCTCGGACAACCAATTGGAAACCTTGGAAAACCTTAACCAAGTGGTTGACATCAATACCAAGGAGTCTGAAACCAAAAAACCGCTTAACCTAAAGAACAATATTGTTAGGGTATTGCAAGACCTTTCCGCTGTTCTGGAGAAGAATGATGCCCAAATCGTCAACAACGTAGCAGATACTATTGAGGTGAACTGTGCCCCGGCCTATTTGGACAGTATTATTTTAAACCTAATTTCCAATGCGGTCAAATACAAAAGTCCCGACAGATTACCTTTGATTACAATAAATGCCGTAAAATCCAACGAGGGTGTATTGTTAAGTATTTCCGATAATGGGTTGGGAATAGATTTGGACAGATACGGTGACAAAATTTTTGGAATGTACAAAACATTCCACAACAGAAAAGATGCCAAAGGCTTTGGTCTTTACTTGATAAAGAACCAAATTGAAGCTATGGGCGGAAGTATAACAGTGCAGAGCGTAATTGACAAAGGCACTACATTTAATGTGTATTTTAATGAAGAAAGTTAGTTGTATTTTTATTGTGGACGATGACCCCATTACCGTATTTGGTATCAAAAAAATGTTGAAATCCGTAGTTAGTTGCAATGATCTACAAATTTTTCAAAATGGCTATGAAGCCTTCGAGGCCATAAAATATAGACAGGCAAATGGGAAAGCTATTCCCGAAGTAATTTTCTTGGATATCAACATGCCCATTATGGACGGTTGGGATTTTTTGGATGAATTGATCGCACTAGATGTAAAGGAACAGATCATCATCAACATGATTACTTCTTCCATAGACCCACTGGATTACGAAAAATGGAACTGCGTTAAGGAGCGGTGCCCGCATCTACTCAGCTTTAAGAACAAGCCCATTTTTAAAATTGAAGCCAACGATCTTGGTTTTATGGACATAGCTTCTTAAATTATTATATTCTGTATTTTTGGGGCTGCCAAGCACAGGTTTTTGTGCGAACCAAAGTTCCCGTAATATTTTGAAGTATATATTTTTTTTAACGGCCCTTTTTCTTTTGACTTCCTGCGAATCTGAAACGCAGGATGAGAAATCCTCGTATCCAACTCATTTTGAATCATCGGATGGAAAAGAAACCGCAACCTATCAACAGACTATTGATTATTATATTGCGCTTGCCCGTGAATTTCCCGAGATAAACATTCATACCACTGGCAGTACGGACAGTGGCTATCCGCTGCATACAGTGACCTTTAATCCTGATGGGGATTTTAATTATGAAAACATACGCAAGGAAAAATCCATCATTTTGATCAATAATGGTATACACCCTGGGGAAAGCGATGGCATTGACGCCACCATGATGCTCTACAGGGACTTGGCCACAGGTCGATTGGAAATGCCAAAGAACACGGTATTGGTCACCATCCCCATTTATAACGTAGGTGGGTCCCTAAACCGGAATTCCACCACAAGGACCAACCAAAATGGACCTGCCGAATATGGTTTTAGAGGAAATGCCCGTAATTACGACCTCAATCGGGATTTTATCAAAATGGATACCCAAAACTCCAAGACCTTTGCTCAAATATTCCACAGGGTAAAACCTGATGTTTTTATAGATAACCATGTGAGCAATGGGGCGGATTACCAATATACTCTGACCCATCTTTTTACCCAACATAATAAATTGAGCGGTAAAATGGGAGAATACCTACACGATAGCCTGATGCCTAATCTTGAAAATTCCTTGGCCGAAAAAGAATGGGACATCACGCCTTACGTCAATGTTTTTAATGTTCCGCCAGAAATGGGTTTCAGCCAATTTATGGACCACCCCAGATATTCCACGGGATACACCACACTTTGGAGCACCTTGGGCCTAATGGTGGAGACACATATGCTAAAACCATACAAACAACGGGTTGAAGGAACATATGCTCTGATGCAAAGCTTGATTGAGGTGGTCGAGGCAGAACACGAGAACATAAAATCGCTTCGCAAGGAGACCTTGGAAAGCAACATGAACCTTTCCGAATATTACTTTAACTGGCAGGTGGACACCACACAAAGTTCCAAACTTAATTTTAAGGGGTACGAAGCCGAACAATTGACCAGTGAGGTAACCGGACTTCCCAGATTAAAATACAACAGGGACAAACCGTTTACCAAAGAGACCATCTATCAAGATTATTTTTATCCCGCTGACACCGTTCACGTTCCTGACGCCTATATTGTAAAGAAAAGCTGGAAACAAGTAATAGAACGGTTGGATGCCAATAAAATTCAATATTCCCCTTTAAAAAAGGACACCACGCTTACAATAGAGGCATACCACATCGTGGATTACGATACCCGAAACGCACCCTACGAAGGTCACTATTTGCATTACAACACCCGAGTGGGAAAAAGTACCAAGACAGTGCAGTTTAGGGAAGGGGACCTATTGATACCGACACGCCAACCCGGTATCAGATACATTTTGGAGACCTTGGAACCACAAGGAGCCGACTCATTCTTCAACTGGAACTTTTTTGATACCGTATTGCAGCGAAAAGAAGGATTTTCACCCTATGTTTTTGAAGATGTCGCGTTGGAAATGTTGCAAAAGGATTCTTTGTTGTTGCAGGAGTTTAATACAAAAAAAGAAGGCGATTTAAATTTTGCCAACAATTGGTATGCGCAATTAAATTGGATTTTTGAACGTTCCGAACATTTTGAAGAAGCCTACCTCTCCTACCCTATTTACAGAGTGGCAAAAAACAGCGATGCATCAGGATTGCTTCCTAATTAAAAGGCCAATCCTCAAACAGCACCTTAATGTTATGGTAAGAATTTTTTAAAGCCTTTTTGGTCTTTCTGGCGCCTTTCCATTTCACTTTTTTAATACCCTCGGATTTTTCCGGGACCAATTTACCCGTGTAATCGGTGGACATGATAAACCAATGCGTCTGCTTCAATCGGTACTCTCCGTTTCTTTTAAAGATGTGAAATGTGGTATGTAGAAACCTTTCGATCTCTAGGTTTTTCACTCCCGTTTCTTCCTCTACTTCCCTAACGGCAGCACTTTCTATGGATTCCCCTTTATCCACTTTCCCCTTGGGCAAGTCCCACTTGCCATTTCGGAAAATAAACAGGACTTTACCTTTTTTATTGATTACAAAACCGCCGCCGGCAACCACTACCGGTATTTTGAGCATAAAAAGTTTGAGTATTTTCTTGTCATCAGGATGGTATAGATAGGCTTTTTTCAACTTCTTTTTGGACAAAAGCCGAATAGCCTCAACAATGGAATCACCGTCCAACGAGAATAAATTACCATTGGAATCTTGGGGGCGCTCGTTTGTTAAAATCAGTGGAGCCTCATTAACAAAAACTTCATACATTTGCGCAATGGTTTTAGATAAGGGAATCGCAAAAAAAACAGCCGAGCTGTTATTACAAATTAATGCAATTAAGTTGGAACCTGAAAATCCTTTTACATGGGCTTCAGGTTGGAAATCTCCTATTTATTGCGATAATAGGATCATGCTCTCTTACCCCAAGGTAAGGAATTTTGTCAGGGAAGAAATTGCAAAGCAAGTGGAACAGCTTTACGGAAAGCCCGATGTAATCGCAGGAGTGGCCACAGGGGCCATCGGAGTCGGTATTTTGGTCGCCGAGGCACTTGGCCTTCCTTTTGTTTACGTAAGACCAAAACCTAAGGAACACGGTAGACAAAATCAGATTGAGGGTTATTTTGAACCCGGACAAAGTGTAGTTGTTATCGAAGATTTGATCAGCACCGGCAACAGTAGCCTTAATGCCGTAAAAGCGCTCAAGGAACAAAAGGCAGATATTAAGGGGATGATTGCCATTTTTACCTATGGTTTTCCGGTATCCACAGAAAATTTTGAAAAGGAAGGCGTGGAACTCCATACCCTCTCCGATTACGAAAACCTCATAGAGCAAGCCTCCGACACCAACTATATTCAAGAAACACAACTACAAACATTATTGGAGTGGAAATCCAATCCACAAGAATGGAAATAATATTTTACCATGCATATTGAAGCCTCAAAAAAGAAAGTAGCGAAAAGCGACAAAGAAGTATTTGAGTTCTTGACGGACATCAAAAACTTTGAAACCCTAATGCCCGACAATATTGACAAATTTGAAGTATTGGACGAAAACACATTCAAATTCGCATTGAAGGGTATGCCAGAAATCGTACTTAGATTAAAAGAACAAAACCCTTATGACAAAGTCATTTTGGGCGCTGCCAGCGATAAACTGCCTTTTACATTAACTGCGGACATTGAATCTTTAGGAGAAAATGAAAGCGAGGTAGCATTAAATTTTGAAGGAGAGTTCAATGCCATGATGGCCATGATGATCAAGGCCCCGATTACCAATTTTATGGGAACCCTGTCCAACAACCTGGACAAAATAGGTCAGTAAAGCAGGCTTACCTCTTTCAAATCAAATTCTTTAAATACCCTACCCTCCAATTCGAGCACCAATTTTCCCGATGGAGATATGCTACGGATGTATCCCATGAACATCTTCCCTTGGTGATCGCTAAAAGTTGAAGGTCTATCTTTCCGAAAAAGCATTTTCCCATAAGCTGGTGCCAATTGATTGACTGTTTTCGCCTCGACCCCGTCCATATAAAAGCTGATACGTTCCAAAATTTTGTGAAGAAGCTCATCCAGATCAAAATCCCGGCCTGTGATTAGTTTCAAGGAGGAAGCCTTGGCCAATTCCATAAAATCCGTTTGGTTCACATTTAGTCCAATTCCGATAATTGAATGCGCTACCTTGTCGCCCTTCAATACATTTTCAATCAAAATACCACAAATTTTCATGGAACCTGACATAATGTCGTTTGGCCATTTAACCTTGATATTGGGTACGGAAAATTCGTTCAATGCATCGCAAACCGCCAAAGAAACCGTAATGTTCAACACAAATTGATGCTGCACAAGCAAGCCGTCAAACTTATTCAACACACTGAACGTTAGATTTTTATCTCCTTCCGATTGCCAAAAAGTGCCCATCTGACCTCTTCCCTTACGCTGATTTTTTGCAACAACAACGGTGTAATCCGAAGGATTTTCCGAGCGCAACAGATTCTTTAAATATAAATTTGTAGAGTCCGTGGCATCAAGTTTGAGTATTTGAAATTGTTTGCCCAAGGTGATAAGCCTTTATGATTTGTTAAAAACTAGGGCTAAGAAAACAAAAAAAACATAACTTTGTAAAAACTAAAATTTTTGAATGCAGAAAACGAAAGCTAGCGCAGATGAATTGATTGCCTTAATCCTAGAGGGAATAGAAGACGTTAAAGGAGTTGATATAAATCTACTGGACCTTAGGGAAATCGAAAATACAGTTTGCGACTACTTTATCATCTGTAACGGTACTTCCAACACACATGTAAACGCAATCGTTTCATCCGTCCAGAAAAAAGTAAGCAAAGCCATACACGACAAGCCATGGCATGTCGAAGGCTCTGAGAACGCAGAATGGGTGCTGATGGACTATGTCAACGTTGTGGTACATGTATTTCAAAAACACATTAGGGAATTTTATGACATTGAAGGACTTTGGGGAGATGCCAAAGTTACTATGGTGGAAAGCAGTTACAATTCTTAAGAAAAAATGGCAAAAGAAAACAACCCCAATACCCCCCCCAAAAAACCACGCTTTAGTTCGTGGTGGATATATGGTGTGGTAATCGCCTTGATTATCGGCTTCCAATTTTTTGGAGGAAGCAGTTTTTCAAGTACAGAAAAAACAACAACATCCGAATTACAGGAATTTTTACGCAATGGCGACATTTCTAAAATTGTCATCATTACAAATACACGTCAAGCGAAAGTGTTTCTTACCGATGAAGCCCTGAGCAAAGACGTCCATAAAGGTGTGGCCGAAAAACCTTTGCTGCCATCAACCGGACTGGTTCCCCAATATGTGTTGGACTATGGTGATTTGCAGATTTTCCAAAACGAAATCACTGAAATCAAAAAGGAGAACAATCTTGATACCATTGTGGAGTTTGATACGGAATCGAACGTAATCGGTGAAATATTTTTGACGCTCCTACCATTCGCCCTAATCATCGGTATTTGGATTTACCTAATGCGAAGAATGTCAGGTGGTGCTGGAGGAGGTGCCGGTGGACAGATTTTCAACATCGGGAAGTCAAAGGCCAAATTGTTCGATGAAAAAACAGATACCCGTACCTCTTTTAAAGATGTTGCCGGTCTGGAAGGAGCCAAAGAAGAGGTCCAGGAAATTGTAGAATTCCTTAAAAACCCGGACAAGTACACCTCGCTTGGAGGTAAAATACCTAAGGGAGCCTTATTGGTAGGCCCTCCAGGAACAGGTAAAACCCTACTGGCAAAAGCCGTGGCGGGCGAAGCCCAGGTTCCTTTTTTCTCGCTATCAGGTTCAGACTTTGTCGAAATGTTCGTGGGCGTAGGAGCATCAAGGGTACGTGATTTGTTCAAACAAGCAAAGGATAAATCCCCAGCCATTATATTCATTGATGAAATTGATGCGATTGGACGGGCAAGGGGCAAAAACAACTTTACCGGCTCCAATGACGAGCGGGAAAATACCTTGAACCAATTGTTGACCGAGATGGATGGTTTTGGTACCAACACCAACGTGATCGTGCTTGCCGCGACCAACCGTGCCGATGTATTGGACAAAGCATTGATGCGAGCAGGACGTTTTGACCGTCAAATTTATGTTGACCTTCCCGACCTTAACGAAAGAAAAGAAATTTTTGAAGTACACCTTCGCCCTATAAAAACTGCCGAAACTTTAGATTTGGACTTTTTGGCCAAACAAACACCAGGTTTCTCGGGAGCTGACATTGCCAACGTGTGCAACGAAGCGGCCCTTATCGCAGCCAGAAAAGAGAAAAAAGCGGTAAACAAGCAGGATTTCTTGGATGCTGTAGATAGAATTGTCGGTGGTCTTGAAAAGAAAAATAAAATCATCACCCCTGATGAAAAGAAAACCATTGCCTACCACGAAGCGGGCCATGCCACGGTAAGCTGGATGTTGGAGCACGCAGCACCCTTGGTTAAAGTAACCATTGTACCGAGAGGGCAATCTTTGGGCGCCGCTTGGTACCTGCCTGAAGAGCGTTTAATAGTCCGTCCAGAACAAATGTTGGATGAAATGTGCGCCACCATGGGAGGTAGGGCCGCCGAAAAAGTAATGTTCGATAAAATATCCACCGGTGCATTGAGTGATTTGGAAAAAGTAACCAAACAAGCTCGCGCCATGGTCACCATTTATGGACTTAACGAAGAGTTGGGGAACATTACCTATTACGATTCATCAGGTCAGAACGAGTACGGATTCACTAAGCCGTATAGTGAGGAAACGGCCCAGAAAATTGACCAAGAAATATCCAAAATGATAGAAAAGCAATATCAAAGAGCTATTAAATTGTTGGATGAAAACAAGGACAAGCTTACCGAACTTGCTGATAGACTTTTGGATAAAGAAGTTATATTTAAGGACGATTTGGAAAAAATATTCGGTCAACGCCCTTTTGAAAAAGAGGAAGAAAAACTTGAACCTGCCGAATAAGTTCATAGAATAAAATTTAATCAAAAGAATTATATTGATTCAGTAGAAAAGAACACAATGCCATAAATGGGAGTTTTTAAAAAACTTTTCGGAGGAGGAAAAAAAGTTTCCAAGGAAACTGCGGAAACCCGTGGCGACCATATGCCCGATTTAAAGATTCCCGTAGATGAGAAATTCACCATCTACTTCAAAAAAAATGGCGGGAAGTTCATTTACTGCGAAGATTTTGCCGAGGTTTCCGAAGCACTCAAAAATATTGTATCGGAAAACGATTGGCAAAACCATCTTTTCTATTCCATGGATCCAAGATTGGAGACCCGTTTTGCTTCGGAGAACATCGATTTTACCAATAACCGTAACGAAAGTGAAATTTTCTTTACCACCTGTGAACATCTGGTTGCGCACAATGGTTCCATTTTGGTATGTTCCAATCAGATCAAGGAAAAAAAGCTGAACGAGCTCCCATCCAACTTGGTCGTATTCGCCACTACGAGCCAGTTGGTGGATTCCATTAGTGAAGCCCTTAAACTGATCAAGGAACGCTATCAAAAAAATATTCCCAACAATATTACCACGCTAAAGCACTTTCAACAGACCCCAGAAAACAAAGATGACTTTCTATCCTACGGAAGTGCCTCAAAAAATGTATATCTTTTACTCCTAGAAGATTTCTAAATACATGAGAGAACTTTTAAGACGCTCCATCACAGGGGTAATTTATGTGGTACTTCTGCTAGGTGCGGTATTTTTGAGCTCGGATGCCTTCGACTTTTTATTTATGGCATTTGGCTTGGGGTGCCTGTATGAATTCAAACGTATTGTTCGGTTAAAGGGATACTATATATTTATGGCCTACTTGGCCTTGTGGTGGACCTTTATTTATCTGACCAACGATGCAAACGTCATAAACTTACTCATGCTGTGCACCATTACAGTGGATATCGCATTGTTAAGGTTCCTGTTCTCTAAAAAACCAAAGGTCTTTAGCAGCTTTCAAAAGTTTTTTATTGGACTCTTTTATATTGGTGGTGGTTGTATTTTTTTGACCATGATACCTTACAAGATTGACGAATTTGCCCAGTTTTTGATTATGGGCATCTTTATTTTAATATGGGTCAATGACACTTTTGCCTACTTGGTAGGAAGAACTTTGGGCCGTACAAAACTATTTCCTGCAGTTTCACCAAAAAAAACTATTGAAGGTTCTGTAGGAGGTCTTATTTTTGCATTGCTGGCCGCATACTTTTTATCTTGGTACGAAACAAGACTTTCGGTAACAGAGTGGATGGCAATGGCCTGTTTAATAGTGGTCGCAGGAAGTTTGGGCGATTTATTGGAATCAAAATTTAAGCGGATGGCAGGGGTAAAGGATAGCGGTGCTATTTTACCCGGACATGGCGGAATTTGGGACCGATTGGATAGCTTGGTATTTGCTGCACCTTTCGCATATCTGATTTTAAATATATTTTCCTATGTTTCATAAAGAGGGTCAAAAAATTGTAATAACCACCTTTTTCTTGGTGGTAGCCACCGTTTTGGCCGCACAGTACTATATTGATGTGGAATGGATTCGTTTTACCGTTCAGATTTCCGCATTGTTGTTTTTGATAGCTATTTTGCAGTTTTTTAGAAACCCGAAAAGATTGGTCACCCCAAATTTTGATGAAATATTGGCACCTGTCGATGGCAAGGTCGTTGTAATCGAAGAAGTTGACGAGCCGGAGTATTTTAAGAATAAAAGAAAACAGGTATCCATTTTTATGTCGCCCACCAACGTGCACGTGACCCGATACCCCGCCAGTGGAACGGTAACCTATTCCAAATATCATCCCGGTAAATATTTGGTGGCCTGGCACCCAAAATCCAGTACCGATAACGAACGAACCACCATAATACTGCACACCCCGAAATTTGGCGAAATAGGATACAGGCAGATTGCAGGGGCCATGGCTAGAAGAATCGTAAATTATGCCGAAGAAGGCGAGCAGGTTACCCAAGGTGAAGATGCAGGCTTTATAAAATTTGGCTCCCGTGTGGACCTCTTATTGCCCTTGGATTGCGACATCGCCGTTAAACTGAATCAAAAAGTAGTGGGGGCACGCACCTGCATTGCTTCCGTAAGACCATTGGATGATTAGTGAAGACTTACATAAAAGATTCAACGATGCCGTTAACTTTGTTAACGACTACACAGACCCTTTGCCTGCGGATCTATTATTAAAGTTGTACGCCTATTTTAAGATTGCCAACAAAAACTTTGACAACCCTGGCAGCAGAACACCCCTCATCAACGCATTTAAAGCAAACGCCCTTTTTCAAGCCAAAAGAATAAGTGTAGCGGAGGCCATGGAAAAATACGTGGAATTGGTGGACAAGGAATTAAAATCGCTCTAAGCCGCAAAATCCGATGTTGCGAACGACTTCTCAAAAAAGATAAAGTAAACTCCACCAAAAATGGTAATCAAGAAATAGAGAGCCACAATATAACTGCCTATCGAAAGGTACTCATTGAGTCCGAACCAATCGTTGGTGAGATAAATCAAGACCATTCCCCCCATGCCTCGAATCACTTCAATCCAAACTGCATAGTTTTTACGGTCCATCAATGTGGTGTATCCATAAATTCCAACAAAAATAAAAGCACCGAACAACAAAAGTCCCTCAAAACCAATTTCGGAGTAGTTATAGAACATAAAGAGCATCAAAAAAGTAGTAGCAACTAATTGAAAGAGTGCATACCCCTTTAGGGAATTCGAAGTTTCCGGCTGATATTTTCTAAAATTATACACATTCTCAATAATGGTAACTGGATATTTTTCCTTAACATCAGATGGACGCCATCCTGTCGGCATAAACCAGATTCGTAACTTATCCCAATAGTTTTTGGTTCGCCACGCATCCTGCATCAATCGCCATAAATGTTGAAAGTTAATAATGATGGGATTCCAGGTATTTGCAGGTTTCAGCACTCCGTATTGCGGCGGCACCTCATCCAATTCCTCTTGAAATGTTCCGAACATTCTGTCCCAAACACAAAAAATCTGCCCAAGATTTTTGTCGATATATTCTTTGTTTATAGCGTGATGCACTCGATGCTGCGAGGGCGTAACAATTACATATTCCAAAAAACCCAGCTTACCAATGTGCTGGGTATGGTACCAAAACTGAGCAAAAAGATGAATAGGTGCCAGTACGGCGATAACTTGGTTGGGAACGCCCAATAGGGCAGCGGGGATCAACAAAAGGGCATAATACCCCAATAAATTGGAAATAGGCTGGCGAAGCGCACAAGCCAAATTAAACTCTTCACTACTATGATGAATTACATGCTGGTTCCAAAAAAAGTTGATATGGTGGCTCAACCTATGGTTCCAATAGCCTGCAAAATCCAGGACTATGAAAGCCACCACCCAAACCAACCAAGTTGACCTGATTTCGATCAATGCAAGATGTTCCAATAAAAAGGGGTAACTCACCAAAATAAGCACAAGCCCCAAAGAATCTTTAACCACATTGGTTAAACCGGAGCTAAGACTGCTCACGGTATCCATGAGGTTGTGTTTTTGATCTTTTACAAAACGGCCGTAGAGTATTTCAATAAGTACCAGGCCAATAAAAAACGGTGTAGCATATAACAATGCCGTTGCATACGATTCCATTTCAAAAATTTAAAGCTTTGCTCGATGCAAGAATGGGATTATACGCTATTAAGTTACTCTAAATTTTTAAATAATTGAATATCGTTGGCATCGGTGAGATCGGGAATATGTTCGGAACGGGGGATACATAGTACACTTTCTGGTTGTTCGGCCACCAACATTCCAACAGCTTTGGGCAATTCTTTTTCATCGCGAACCGGGTCCATAGGACAATTCTTTAAATATGGATAAATTTCCGCTCCCGAAAAACTAAAAATGTTCATGCTTACCCGAAGCTCACCCAAAGCATCTTTATATTTGGGAACATCACCTACATTTGGTTTTTCTATGATCTGCTGTAGAAATCCATCCGAAGAAATATCCATTACAGCAAACTTAGCGATACGCTCTTCCGAATAATCAAATCCTGAACTTCCGTAACTGATCAAGGCATGGGGAGCTTTTCTCTCTTTCCTTAAATCCTTTAAAGCCCCAACGGAGTATAGGTTATCTCCATTGCAAACGGTAAAGATGGTCTGTTTTAATTCAGGGTACTGATCCAAACATTGTTGGAGTGCATCTGCGGTTCCTAATGGTTTTTTTCTTCCTTCTGGCACCGTTTGGACTGCCAAAAACACTTCTAACCCAGCGGGAAGACCTCCATCCTCCTTCAATTTTTGAAAAGCGTGGTTTTCCGGGCTGGTAATCAAATACAATTTGGTATAACCTGCTTCCACGGCATTGTTCACCAAATAATACAAGAATGGCCTACCCTGTTTACCTACGGGAATCAAACTCTTATGGGGAATGTTGTCCATAATCCCTTTTTGACCATCATTGGCCTTTAAACTCCGCTTCATTCGGGAAGAAGCGCCACCTACCATTATGATCAAACTCTTATTCTCCATTTCCATTAACTTGTTAATTCCACCGCATACACCGCTTTTGCGCCTCTGTTCAAAAACGCCTGTTTTACCTGTTCCTCGGTAGCATCAGTTACCATGGCCACCATACATCCTCCACCTCCTGAACCGATTATTTTTGTTCCCAATGCGCCCATCTCACGGGCGTCATCCATCATCTCTATCATTTCCAACGGGGTGTTCTTGATGTTGTTTTGAAGAATGATTTGGTGCTGATTCATTAAATCTCCCAAAGCTGTAATATTTGGATTTGGCTTCAACAGCTCTTTTTTTGCCTCTAAGGTGATATGATAGTTGTAAATCGTGGCATACCAATACCCCTGAAGCTCCTCCGGAACCAAGTCGATATACTTTTCATAGTCCTCCAAGGTTGCATACTTCAATTCAAACTCAGGGTTGGCATTTTTAACCACATCCACTGCATTTTGTGCATACACTCTAGCATTTTTAAGTACTTCCAAGGTTTTTTTGGGAACTCCGGATTCCGCCACAAGCAATTTTCCCAAATCGGCCTTCAATCTTGTACTTTCCCCTGTTTGCGTATCAATATAAATGAGTCCCTTTTGGGCAATGGTATACTGATCCATCAAACCTCCAGGCTGATCAAAAAACAACACTTCCGCCTCATAGGCCCATCTTCCAATTTGGAAATCGCTTATTTCTTCCGATTTCCCCTGTGTTGCTACCAAAAATCGAATCCAGGCCACCACCAAAGCGGATGAACTGGACAATCCTGCATTAAGTGGAATGTTTCCTGAAATCTCGATATCATAACCTTGATCAAAATGAAAGCCCTGCCTTTTCAAAACCATCATTACAGACCTAAAATAGTCATCGGATCCAATATGCTTTAAATCGTCATCCACTGAAATAGATGTTACCTCCTTCAAGTCCAACAACTTTATATGGAATCTTCCATTGGAATTTGGGGTTGCCTTTAAGTTAATATACCGGTCAATGGTTCCTGCTATTACCGGCAGTCCCAAATAATCTTGATGGTCTCCGTAAAAACAGATTCGGGCCGGAACTTTTATTTCAGTCATTAGTCTTTACTGCTTAACTTATAACATCCAATGGTTCGGTCTCTTTCCAATTGTCTCTGGTAAAGTCCGGGAAAGGCTGTGGCGCACCACCACTTGCTACTGACCGTTCGCTTAATGGTGCAACTACGCTCCATAAACACCCTTCGTATACATTTTGGTCCAATGGAAGTCCTTTTTGTAGGCATTCCACAATTCGATATACCATAATACCGTCCATTCCGCCATGCCCACTACCTTTGGCCGCTTCATTCAATCGTTTGTAGAGTGGATGGTCATATTTTTCATATAATGTCTGGAGTTGTTCTCCTTGCACCCAAGAGTGATGGTCTTCCGTGAGTCCTTCCACGCCACCTTCCAGCGCTACGCGAGTTGGAAACCCTGCCAAAATACCTTTGGTTCCTTGTACCAGATTCAACCGGGAGTAAGGTCGTGGGCTGGTTTCGTCCCACTGTACCATAATGGTTTTTCCCATTGCAGTTTTGATGATGGATGTGTTCAAATCTCCACCTTTAAAATCGAGTTGGTTCCATTTATGGTCGGCTGGATAGTTTTTTTCCGCATATAGTTCACGTCCTCTTGATGGTGTTGAGAATGAGACCAAACTACCAAAAGTATCATCTCGTCTTGCCAAGTTCATATATTGGGCAACAGGGCCCAAACCGTGAGTCGGGTACAAGTTTCCGTTCCGTTTGGCATAGTGTGGCGTTCTCCAAGAACCTGTGCCCCGTTCCTGCTCTTCCATCTGCCAGCGCAGTTCGTGAATGTAGCCTGCTTCGCCGTGCAAAATTTCACCAACCACACCTTGCCTGCACATATTGAGGAACATCAACTCATCACGGCTGTAATTAACATTTTCCAGCATCATGCAATGTTTTTGAGTACGTTCACTGGCATCCACAATATCCCACATATCTTGAATGGTGGTAGCGATTGGCACCTCAACGAATGCGTGTGCCCCGTTTTCCATGGCCCCAATGGCCATAGGTGCGTGATTTACCCAGTTCGTGGCAATAAACATTATATCGGGCCTCACCTCTTTGAGCATGGTACGCCACTTGTCCTCATCACCCCAATACTGGGCAATATTTTTGTGTCTGTCCTCTCCGGCAGCTTCCTTTACCCATTGGGTCTTTTCTTTTACCAAATCCTCATACAAATCGCAGATGGCAACCACTTCGGTACCCTCCAAGGCCGCAAAAAACTTGGCGTGGGTTCCCCCCCTGGCTCCAACCCCAATAAAAGCAGCACGCACCCTTTCTAATTTGGGCGCGGCAAACCCGCCCATATATGTTGATGATAAGGGTCTTTCTGAATTGGCTTTTAAATAGCTCGGCACTATGGCAACTGCCGCTGCTGTCAATGAAGTTTTCTGGATAAAGCTTCTTCTATTGAGGTTTTTCATTGATAATTGCGTTATTGGTTCTAATCTTTTCCAAAGTATGAAAAATAATGAGAAAAGAGGAACTCTAAAAGCTTGTTATCTGTCAGTTCGAGCGCAGTCGATAACCTAAAATATATTGATAATCAATGGGTTTCGACTGCGCTCAACCTGACAAATCAAGTTATGAAGATTTTTTAGACGGCCTCTTCAAAATCTTATCACTGTATAACCAAAGCTTATTTTAAACTGGAAAGGCTCTTTTCCAAAGTCTCGATCTTGGCTTCGGCATCGGCTGCCTTTTTGCGTTCCATGGCCACCACTTGCTCGGGAGCGTTGTTCACGAAGCGTTCGTTGCCCAACTTTTTTTCAACGGATTTTAAAAATCCTTTGGTGTAATTCAGCTCCTCCGTAATCTTCGCAATTTCAGCCTCCACATCGATGGCACCACTTATTGGAATAAAGTACTCGTTACTCTTTACCCTAAAGGTCAAAGCACCCTCCAAACTGGTATCCACCGCCTCCATTTTTGACAGATTTCCCAATTTTAGGATGATGGCATCCATTTGATTGCCCACTTTTTCACCATTCAACATAAAGAGCTCCAAAGTATCTTTTTGCGGAATGTTTTTCTCTTTTCTGATGGTTCTAACCCCTGAAATTACCTCTGAGGCAAATTCAAAATCAGTAATTAAGTCAGCATTCACTTCTTTTACTTCAGGCCATTGGGCTATAATCAACGCATCTTCAGGAGTACGCTCGGCAATATGTTGCCAAACTTCCTCCGTCAAAAAGGGCATAAACGGATGCAACAATTTTAGGTTTTCCTCAAAAAGACCCAATACCTCATTATACGTTTTCTGGTCAATCGGCTTTTGATATTCAGGTTTAACAATCTCCAACAACCAAGAACAGAAATCGTCCCAGACCAATTTGTACGTGGCCATCAAGGCATCGGAAATGCGGTATTTAGAAAAGTGGTCTTCAATTTCCACTAAAGTCTGATTGAACTTTGCCTTGTACCATTCAATTCCTTTTTGTGCGGCCTCGGGCTGTGGAATATCCGCCACTTCCCAACCTTTCACCAATCGGAAGGCGTTCCAAATTTTATTGGCAAAGTTGGCGCCTTGCTGGCAAAGGGCTTCGTCGAACAACAAATCGTTTCCTGCGGCAGAACTCAACAAAAGTCCTACACGAACACCATCGGCACCAAAATCGGATATTAGCTGTAGGGCATCGGGCGAGTTCCCTAAGGACTTGGACATTTTTCTACGCTGCTTGTCGCGAACCAGTCCTGTAAGGTATACATTTTCAAAAGGTCGTTCCCCTCTGTACTCATACCCTGCCATAATCATTCTGGCTACCCAAAAGAACAAAATATCAGGTCCCGTAACCAGATCACTGGTCGGGTAATAGTAATTCACCTCTTCATTGTCCGGCTCCAAAATGCCACCAAAAACACTTATGGGCCACAACCACGATGAGAACCAGGTATCCAAAACATCGGGATCTTGGCGTAAGTCGGAAGCTTGAATGCTTGGATTCTTGGCTTTTGCCAATTCCAATGCTTCTTTGTAAGTTTCCGCAACTACATAATCCTCTTTTCCATCTCCATAATAATAGGCTGGAATTTGCTGACCCCACCAAAGCTGACGTGAAATGTTCCAATCACGAATGTTTTCCATCCAATGGCGATAGGTATTATCAAACTTGGAAGGATACAACTTCACATCTTTGGTCTCCAAAACGCCTTCAATAGCCGGTTTTGCCAGGTTTTCCATTTTAAGGAACCACTGATCGGACAATCGTGGCTCGATAACAGCTTTCGTCCTCTCAGATGTACCAACTTTGTTGGTGTGCTGCTCGGTTTTTATCAAATAGCCTTTCTCTTCCAATTCCTTGGAAATTTCTTTACGCACCACAAAACGGTCTTTCCCTTCGTAGTGAAGTCCGAAAGAATTCAAAGTGGCATCTTCATTAAAGATATCCACTACATCCAAATTGTGTTTATCTCCAAGGTCTTTATCGTTCTCGTCGTGTGCAGGAGTTACTTTTAAGCATCCCGTACCAAATTCAACATCCACGTATTCATCTTCAATAATAGGAATTACCCTATCACAGATGGGAACAATGGCCTTTTTGCCTTTTAAATGACGATATCTTTCATCATTTGGGTTGATACAGATTGCGGTATCGCCCAAAATGGTCTCCGGACGGGTGGTGGCAATGGTCACTTTTTCGTCCGAGCCTTCAATGGCATAGGATAAATAATAAAGACTACCCTGTCTTTCTTCATAAATCACCTCCTCATCAGAAAGCGTGGTCTTCGCTTCAGGATCCCAATTCACCATTCGATATCCCCTGTAAATCAGTCCTTTGTTATAAAGATCCACAAAAACCTTGATTACCGAGGCTGACATATCGTCATCCATAGTAAACTTGGTGCGGTCCCAATCACAGGAGCAGCCCAGTTTTTTCAATTGTTGGAGAATTACCCCTCCATATTCGTTGGTCCAATCCCAAGCATGTTTTAAAAACTCATCACGGGACAATTTTGATTTGTCAATGCCATCGGCCTTGAGCTTAGCGACCACTTTGGCCTCGGTGGCGATGGAGGCATGGTCCATTCCTGGCACCCAACAGGCATTTTTTCCCAGGAGTCTGGCTCTTCGGATAAGAACATCTTGTATGGTATTGTTGAGCATATGCCCCATATGAAGTACCCCGGTCACGTTTGGTGGCGGGATTACTATGGTATACGGCTCCCTTTCATCCGGTTTGGAGCTGAAATATTTATGCTCGGACCAGTAGGCATACCAGTGCTCTTCAACCCTTTTTGGGTCATATTTTGATGGAATCTCCATTTTTCGGTACAGTTTTTGTTTAATTTGGACTGCGATTGGTTGTTTTTGAAGGGAAAGCCAAATGTTAATTTTACGCTATTCTTCGGATGATAGCCAATCCAGAAATACGAAACAAAAATAAGTAACGTTATTCTATAACAAAAGAATTTTGGATGCAGGTATCAAAACATCTACATTTGAAGTTCACCCAAAAACCAAAAATGATGAAAAAAACTGTACTCATGCTGTTTGTAGGGCTTTTATCCTTAGGGGTTTACGCTCAAGAGACCGCTAAAATCGAATTTAAAAGCGAGACCATTGATTACGGAGAAATCGAGAGAGGAAGCGATGGTGTTCGTGTATTTGAATTTACCAATACCGGAGATGCTCCTTTGGTAATCAGCAATGTTAGGTCCAGCTGCGGATGCACAATTCCTAAAAAGCCCGAAGAGCCCATAATGCCTGGAAAAGTTGGTAAAATTGAAGTGAAATATGACACCAACAGAGTTGGTCCTATTAGAAAGGCCATTACTGTGACCTCTAATGCGGATACGCCCACAAAAGTTTTGAAAATCAAGGGTACCGTTAAAAATCCTGGAGCGAAATAAGGAAAAAGAAAATATATTTTAAAAGCCCCAAAACCAATTGGTTTTGGGGCTTTTCGTTTCTTATTAGTCGTCGTCAAACATCTTTTTAAGGACAAAGGTGAACAGCAAATCCCTGTTGTATCGTTCGATCAATACTTTTATCCGCTTTCCTTCTCTTTCGTTGATCATTTTAAGGATTTCCTGAAGCTTGTACTTATGGACTCTTTTTCCGTTTACGGCTAAAATCACGTCACCCTCACGTAATCCCGCCTCTGCAGCGGGGCTTCCCGCACGAATACCTGATACTACTATTTCGGGAACAAGACTTAAACGGGTCTTGTTTTCCAATAAAATTTGGACATTCCCAAAAGTATCCGCATCATCCTCTTTCACAATTCCATTCACATCGGCGATACTTTCTGCTATATAACGCAAACCGTTGTGCTGCAAGTCTATTCCTGCCAAATTATATTGGAAGGGGTCTTTGAAGTTTCCATTTTTCTTTAAAGTAACCAGGCCCCGGGCATAATCGAAAACGATATTGAAACGCTTGAGGACTTCACCTCCCAAACTGCCATTACGATCGCCCATACTTTCCAATCCCTGAAAAGATTCAAGGTAAGGAAATGCTACTTTGGCTTCTTCAAGCTCAAAGTCGCCTATCCGAACCCCATTGATTTTACTTCGTTTTCCGAAAATATCACCGCTCAGTCCTCTTCCGAGGTGGTCTTCGTAGTTCTTTTCCGGAATCTCCAATCCTTTTTCGGGTTCTGGAAAAAGCCACAAAGCATCACTACTTCCTGTATCCACCAGTAATTTAACCGGTACATTTGCAGTATCCTTCATTAGCACCGTGCCTTCCACATAAGCTTTTCTTTTTTCTACGGTAAGCGGAAGGGTCTGCGTTTTTCTTCTATCCTTATATCGGTACAATTCTGGATTGTGCAATTTTATCTTTTTGGAATTATATTTTACTTCAACAATAAAGTCCCTGAAAAGATCGTACCCCATAATTCCATGCACGGGAATCCCAAGGGATGTTGAAAAATTGATTCCCCGATCCAAAACCACATAAAGGTCTTGGGAGTAATTTCTAGCCTCACCAAGTTTAAAAGCATTGTTTTTGGAACTTAGGGCCTTCATCGGCTCTCCACCGCCAAGGCCACGAATGGTGACTTCGGAAACATTATTTATCGGAATGGAATCTGACTCGGAAAGATTAAAAAGTATGGGCTTACTTACCCCGGAATCCAAAATAAAAGTGAGCTCCGTACCATTAACCTCTACAGGAATTATGATAAGGTTGTTGATGAGCTCAAACTTTATCTTTTGGAATTTTTCACCTTCGGGCAATCGATATCCCTGCGCCCAAATAAACAAGGGTACAAATAAAAGAAGTGCAAAAAGGATGGTGTTCTTCCTCAACATACTTAATATCAACTGGCCATACTTATTAAATATACAAATTAAGGCGCATACTTCATCTTAATTTAACATTTCACTAGGCAAGGAATTATTCCTTAAAGTTGTTGTTTTCGATAGTTGGTTTTCTCATTTTTGCCAAAACTTTAGCACATGCCAAGTATTTCGAAGAAAGGGACACAAATGCCCGCATCGCCCATACGTAAATTGGTACCCTACGCGGAAGCTGCCAAAAAACGGGGAATCCATGTAATCCACCTCAACATTGGACAGCCTGATATTAAAACACCAAAAGTGGCTTTGGATGCCGTGAGGAACCACAATATCGAAGTTCTTGAGTATAGTATGACGCAAGGTTCCGAGGAATACCGTCAAAAAATTGCCGCGTACTATGCAAAACGCGATATTTTTGTTGATGCGGAAGATATTATCGTGACCACGGGTGGGTCCGAGGCACTTGCCTTTACAATGGGAACCATTATGGACAATGACGACGAGATTATCATACCAGAACCCTTTTATGCCAACTATAATGGTTTTGCCACCGCCGCTGGAGTCATAGTAAAACCAATTGCATCATCCATCGAAAATAATTTTGCCCTCCCTCCCATTGCCAAGTTTGAAGAGCTCATTACTCCAAAAACAAAGGCTATTCTTATTTGTAACCCTGGGAATCCCACGGGGTACCTTTACAGTAAAGAAGAGATAAAGCAATTGGCTGCTTTGGTCAAAAAACACAACCTTTTTTTGGTAGCAGATGAAGTGTATCGGGAATTCACCTACGATGGTAGGGATCACTATTCCATTTTACAAGAGGAAGGGCTGGAAGAAAACGTTGTTGTTGTGGACTCCGTTTCCAAACGATACAGCATGTGCGGAGCTCGAATCGGTTGTTTGATTTCCAAAAACACCCAAGTAATCGCCACTGCCATGAAATTTGCCCAGGCTCGCTTGTCGCCTCCAACCTTTGCCCAGATTGCCAGTGAAGCAGCATTGGAAACCCCACAAGAATATTTTGATGATGTGATCGAGGAGTATGTTTCCCGAAGGAATCTGTTGTTAACCGAGCTCAACAAGCTGGAAGGCGTAAAAGTGGCCACTCCACAGGGTGCTTTTTACTGTGTGGCAGAACTCCCTATTGAGGATGCCGACCACTTTGCCCAATGGTTACTGGAAAGTTTTGAGGTTGATGGAAAAACCGTGATGGTTGCGCCAGCAGCAGGGTTTTATGCAACACCAGGACTGGGAAAAAATCAGATAAGAATTGCCTATGTGCTAGAAAAAGAGCAACTTGTAAAGGCCGTCCAGATTTTGGGCAAGGCCTTAACCGAGTATAACAAACAGTGAACATACAGGAAAACATATCCTTAAAAAGCTACAATACCTTTGGTATTGATGTAAAGGCACGGTTTTTCGTAGAGATTACCGGACTCGTCCAACTCCAAAAAGCGCTGGAACTTAAAGCGTATCCCAAAAAATTCATTATCAGTGGCGGAAGCAACATGTTGCTCACCAAAGATATTGATGCGCTGGTGATGTACATTAACCTTAAGGGGGTCACCGTTGTCGAAGAAGATGAGAATAGTGTGGAAGTCAAGGTAATGGCCGGTGAAAATTGGCATGAATTGGTAATGTGGAGTTTGGAACAAGGCTACGGCGGACTGGAAAACCTTTCCTTGATCCCAGGGAATGTTGGGACTGCCCCCATTCAGAATATTGGGGCCTACGGCGTAGAGCTCAAGGATGTTTTTGTGAGTTGCGCCGCGATGGAGGTAAAAACCGGGGAACTGGTTGAGTTTGACAACGAGGCTTGCCAATTCGGGTACAGGGACTCCATTTTTAAAAATGAAGCCAAGGACAAATACATTATTACCTCTGTGGTCCTGAAACTAACAAAAAAGAACCATGTGCTTCACACCGGTTATGGTTCCATTGAGAACGAGCTCAAAAACAATGGTATCGTACATCCTACCATAAAAGATATTTCTGATGCGGTAATCGCGATTCGAAGAAGCAAATTGCCGGACCCCAAGGAAATTGGAAATAGTGGTAGTTTTTTTAAGAATCCGATTGTTTCAAAAAAAGCTTTTGATAAGTTTTCAAAAAAGCACCCGGAAGCTCCTTTTTATGAAATGGATGACAACCAATATAAAATTCCTGCGGGCTGGCTCATTGAGCAATGTGGATTAAAAGGAAAACGTTTTGGAGACGCAGGAGTGCATGAGAGACAAGCCTTAGTGTTGGTCAATTATGGGAACGCCACGGGCAAGGAGATTTTGGAATTGGCCCAAAAAATTCAGGAAACGGTATACAAAACCTTTAAAATTAAAATACAGTCCGAGGTGAACATAATAAAATAACCCTCGCATTGAAACCAATAACGAGGGTTATACCAAACCAAACTAACCAAACTTATGTATGTTGTCAGGGTTGTAACACCCTTTATCACTTTTAAAAATGAACCAAGGCAAAAAGCTTTTTGTGCCTTAGCTTTGTTTTATATACGAGATAAATCCTATTTTAGATTTTGGTCCCACTAAAAATTTTACCAAAAGCATCATAAATGAGCACATTGATCGAGAGACATATTGTTTCACTCCTTGCGGAAAAAGACGATAAGGCTATTTCCCTACTCTATGAAAATTATGGTGATACACTCTTTGGCGTTGCTTATAAGGTGGTAAAAGATGAAGCCTTAGCACAAGATGTGCTCCAAGAAAGCTTTATCAAAATCTGGAAAAAGGCAGATTCTTACGATGCTTCCAAAGCCAAACTTTTCACCTGGCTATTCCGAATTGTTCGGAATACGTCCATAGACAAATTAAGAAGTGTTAACAATAAATCCGACAAGGAAATCCAAATCGACGTTTCGGACGTATATAATATTGGAGTAAAGAGTATAAACCCGGAACATCTGGACATCCAAGAAAACTTGGATAAGATTGAAGATAAGTACAGAATTGTTCTTGAAGCCCTGTTTTTTGAAGGAATGACACAGCAGGAGGCAAGTGATGAATTGGATATTCCTTTGGGAACCATAAAGTCCCGTTTAAAAATTGGACTTAGGGAACTTGGAAAGATTTACGGTACAACCATGTCTTTGCTCTTCTTATTAAATTTATTGCCATGAAGGAAAAAGTTAAAATATTTTTAGAATCCGACATTTTGGAAAAATACCTTTTGGGAGATACTACCAAAGAAGAAACCCAAAAGGCGGAAAGGTATATTGCCATGTATCCCGAGGTAAGGGAAACTTATGATATTCTTCAAAAAAACTTGGAGACCTTTGCCAATATGTATGCCAAAAAGACACCCGAAGGTCTTAAGGAAGCCATACTTTCCAGCGCAAAAAAGGAGACAATGGTAAGCAAAAGATTTATGCGTTATGCCGTTGCTGCAAGTATCGCCATTATGATCTTTGCCGGTTCCTCCCTCTTTTTCTGGAACGAGAACCAAACGCTTCAGGAAAAAAATACCATGGTCACCAACCAAATCAAGTATTTGGAGAACAATATGAAGGATCAGTTGGCTGACATGAGAAACCAATTCATTGTATTGAACAACCCCTCGACAAAAAAGTATACGGTAAAAGGTGAGCGCGAAGCCAAGGAACTCAAGGCCATCGCATATATTAATCCCGTTAAAAAACTTTCTTATATCAACGTAAGCAATGTCCCGGAACTTCCCGAGGACAAATGCTTCCAGATGTGGGCCGAGGTGAACGGAGAGTTGGTGAATTTGGGCGTAATCAAAAATTTTGACGAAAAAGACAAGCTTTTGGCACTTCCCTATGCAGATAACGCAGTAGGTTACATCACCATTGAACCCAAAGGCGGAAACAACACTCCGTCCGTTGACAATATCGTAGCCAACATCAAATATTAAAGGAGCAACTTTAAAGAAACCTTAAACAATTTACCCTTTAGCAAGGTATTTTGTACCTTTGTTCAAAAGTTGAGAGATGAAGTTAGCATTGGTTACCATTGGATTATTAGCTCTTGCATTTGCAGGAATAGCCATTAAAATCTGGGGGAAAAAGAACGGAGAATTTGCTGGCACTTGTGCGAGCCAAAGCCCTTTTCTAAATAAGGATGGTGAAGCTTGTGGCTATTGCGGTAAACTACCCGAAGAGCAAGATTGCAAAAAAGATACGGTTACCAACCCCCAATAATTCTTAAATTTATTTAGGCAACACCCATTTTTTGGAAAAAACCGACGATTCCATCAAGGAAATTATACAAAAGGCAAAAGAAGGAAACCAAATTGCCTTCAGTACACTCGTTGACACCTTTTGGAACGATGTTTACGGTTTTCAGATACTACGGACCAAAAATGAAAATGATGCCGAAGACATTACCATAAGAACCTTTTCGAGAGCGTTTGACAAAATAGATACCTACGATGATACTTATGAGTTTAAAACTTGGCTCATCACCATTTCCAAAAATCTTCATGTAGACCTTCTTCGAAAACGCAAAAGAAGCCTTATGAACGAAATGGAATCCCGTGGCGACGAGGTTAAACGCGTCTTGGACGAAACCCCCACGGCAGAGGACCGTTTGATCACAGAACAGAACCTCGCCAACCTGCTAAGGGACATCAAAAAATTAAAGCCCCATTACCAAAAGGTCATTAACCTGCGTTATTTCCACGAACTGAGTTATGCCGATATCGCCAAGGAACTCGACGAGCCCGTTAACAATGTGAAAGTAAAATTGCTCCGGGCCAAAAAGCTTTTGGCAGAAATCATCAAAAAAAAGTGACCTCCCCAAAAGCATAAAGTTTCCTTCCCAGTTTTGTACCTTTGTAAATCTAAATTAGTTGTATGAGCACAAGCGTAGCAGAAAATGTTCTTCCACCTAAAGGAAAGCCGAAATGGCTAAGGGTCAAGCTTCCAACGGGTAAAAAATACACGCAACTCAGGGGGCTTGTGGACAAGTACGATTTACATACCATTTGCACCTCCGGCAGTTGCCCGAACATGGGTGAATGTTGGGGAGAAGGTACCGCCACCTTTATGATATTGGGTAACATCTGCACACGTTCCTGTGGCTTTTGCGGCGTAAAAACGGGCCGTCCCGAAACCGTGGACTGGGCAGAACCCGAAAAAGTGGCCCGCTCCATAAAAATCATGCAAATAAAGCATGCCGTGCTCACCTCCGTAGATCGCGACGATCTTAAAGATATGGGATCCATTATCTGGGCAGAGACCGTCAAAGCCGTTAGGCGGATGAATCCAGAAACCACCATGGAAACCCTTATCCCGGATTTCCAAGGAATATCCAACCATTTGGACAGGATAATCAAAGTAGCTCCAGAGGTGATCTCCCATAATATGGAAACCGTAAAGAGATTGACAAGAGAAGTAAGGATTCAGGCCAAATATGAAAGAAGCCTCGAAGTACTGGACTATTTAAAGAAAAACGGAGCAAAAAGAACCAAATCCGGTATTATGCTCGGTCTCGGCGAAGAGGAAAGCGAAGTGATCACCACCATGGAAGACCTTAGAAAGGCAGATGTTGATGTGGTTACCATTGGCCAGTACCTTCAACCCTCCAAAAAGCACTTGCCCGTAAAGCAATTTATTTTGCCCGAACAGTTTAAAAAATATGAGGAAATAGGTTTGGAAATGGGCTTTAGACATGTGGAAAGCGGTGCCTTGGTACGCTCATCGTATAAAGCGCACAAACACATACATTAGACCAACTTCCCCCGATTCCATTATGAAAAGTATAACCGTTGGAATAAATGGCTTCGGCCGCATAGGCAGAACCCTTTTTAGGCTTTTACTGAACCATCCAAACATCAAAGTAGTGGCCATAAACGATTTGGCCAATGCAGAAACCTTGGCGCATCTATTAAAATATGACAGTATCCACGGGGTATTGAATTCTGATGTGTCGCACAAAAGCAATCAAATTATTGTTGATGGCAGGGAAATACCCGTTCTCAACCACCTTCACCCCAAAGAAATAGACTGGCATTCGCACCAGGTTGATATTGTAGTTGAATCCACAGGAAAATTCAAAACAAGGGAAGATTTGGACTTCCATATTAAAAATGGGGCCAAAAAAGTAATTCTTTCGGTCCCTCCAGTGGATGAATCCATCAAAATGGTGGTTCTTGGCGTTAACGAGGGCATCATCAACAACGACGATCACATAATTTCCAACGCCTCCTGCACCACCAACAACGCTGCTCCAATGATCAAGGTGATCAACGAACTCTGTGGTATTGAACAAGCCTATATCACCACCATACACTCCTACACCTCCGATCAGAGTTTGCACGATAGTCCCCACCGCGACTTGCGAAGGTCACGAGCAGCTGGGCAATCCATAATTCCCACAACGACCGGAGCTGCAAAAGCACTCACCAGTATTTTTCCCGAATTATCGGATGTGATCGGCGGATGTGGCATACGGGTACCCGTTCCCAATGGCTCGTTGACGGATATTACCTTCAATGTTATCCAAGAAACCTCCATTGAAGAAATAAATGCTACCTTTAAGGAGCAAGCGAACAACAACCTTAAAGGCATATTAAAGTATACCGAAGACCCTATTGTTTCTATCGATATAAACAATAGTTCTTACTCTTGTACGTTTGATTCTTTGATGACCTCCGTGATTGGCAAAATGGTAAAAATCATTGGGTGGTACGATAACGAAACTGGATATTGCTCCAGGATTATTGATTTAATAGCTTTACTGATAAAGAAAAACTACGTTTGATCTCAACCTTGGTTAAAAAAAGGAAAGGCAAAAATTTGCTGCTTGTCTTGTGCATCTGCTTATGCACCCAACTATCTTTTGCCCAAAGTGATGGCAGTTCCACTTCGGAAGTTAGGGACATCTTTAACCAGTTTAGGCAATATAGGCACGAGAACAAAGTGGACAAAGCTTTGGAAACCCTAAAAGAAGCTGCCAACATTGCCGAGAGTAACGAAGACTCCAAACTTTTACTGGATACCTACCACCAATACGCTAGATTATTTTTGGAAGAAGGTGACCAAGAATCTGCAACATTTTATTGGGATAGGGCAAGTATTTTGCTCAGGGACACCTCCTATTCCTATGGCGAGGCATTCCACTTATACCTGGACGCGGCCCTAAGATTTAATGAAGGAAACAACTTCCAAGCGTTGAAACAACTGGAAGAATCCAGAAAAGTAAGTAATAACAGGAATCTTACCAATAACATACTTTTACTGGAGGCTCGTATTTATACCAACATTGAGAAGTATGATGATGCCATAAAAAACCTGCACGCCCTTATTGTAAATGCGGATGACAAGGAGCGGGCCTATTTGGCTACAAGAGCCAACCTACAGCTATCCGATATCAGCGTGACATTGGACGATCTAGATGAAGGTATCATACATTCCAAGGCTGCTTTGGAACTGGCACAAAAACATGGTTTTGCCAAAGAGATCAAAACCTCCTATGAGCAGTTGTCCAATATTTATGAGGCCAACGGAAACTTCGAAGAGTCTCTTGTTTATGCAAAAGGTTTGGCCATGATCAAAGATTCCATATTCAATGTGGAAAAGGCAAAGCTGGATAGTGACGTTGGTGCCAGGGTTCGCAACGAACATCAAATGAGCGAGATGAACAAGCTCCAGGCCAAGAATGAGGAATTGAGCGAATCCAAGAACCGTTCAGAAATCACGGCCATCTTAACATCCGCTTTTTTGACCATAATTTCGCTTTTGGCGGTTTCCTTGTTCCGAAACAACCAGATCAAGCTCAAAACAAACGACCTCCTTCATACCAAAAACAAAGAATTGGAACTGGCCAGGGATGCGGCCGTCTCTGCAATGGAGGCCAAGACCAATTTTCTTTCAACCGTAACCCACGAACTCAGGACACCTCTGTATGCCGTAACCGGACTCACACACCTTTTATTGGAAGAGGACCCATCGGAGCATCAGAAGGAACATTTAAAATCCTTGAAATTCTCTGGAGAGTATTTGTTGAATTTCATCAACGATATCCTTCAAATCAACAAAATAGATGCAGATAAACTTGAACCGCTCAACATTGAGTTCAAACTACACAAAGTACTGGATGATGTAGTGGAGTCGTTACAACAAAATGCACACGAAAAAAAGACGAAATTGGTATTGGATTACGATCCCACTATACCTAAAAAATTAATGGGAGACCCCATAAAGCTATCCCAAATATTCATGAACCTGGTCGGTAATGCACTTAAGTTTACCAAAAACGGTAAAGTAGAGGTCATTGCAAAAATGTTGAAGAAAGAAGAAGACCAAGTAACATTATATTTTGAGGTAAGGGACAATGGTATCGGTATTTCCGAGGAGCAACAGAGAAACATTTTTGAAAGCTTTGAGCAAGGGTCCATCCAAATCAATAGGGAATACGGGGGCACGGGCCTTGGCCTTACCATAGTAAAGAGTTTATTGGGCCTATTTGGCAGCACCATTCACTTGGAAAGTGAAATAGGGCACGGTAGTTCCTTCTATTTTGAAATGGAGGTGGATTATGAGAGTAAAGAAGGGGAAGAAGTCTCTTTTGAACTAAACCCTGAGGAATTCCAGTTTAAAGGGTTGCATGTCCTTGTTGTGGAGGACAACAAGATCAACCAGGTGATCACCAAAAAAATGCTCACCAAAAAAGAGATTACCTGCGACATTGCCAACAATGGTAACGAAGCCATTGATATGGCCAAAAACAATACCTACGATGCCATTTTGATGGACATCCATATGCCCGGTATCAGTGGTGAGGAGGCAACACGCCAAATACGTAAGTTCGACCAAAGCATACCGATTATTGCATTGACCGCCATTTCTTTGGACGACAGCCTGGACAGTTTCTACGAAGCGGGCTGTAACGATGTGGTCACCAAACCGTTTAAGCCCGAAGTGTTTTATCAGAAAATTGGGGAAAATATTTTTAGGAACAAAATGGAAGGTTCCGTTTAGAACAACGCATCAACAGCATTTTTTAGAACCATTGCATCTGTTTCGGAGAAACTATGGGCAATTTCCAAATAATATAATTTGTCCACCCTTCCATCCAACCGTACAAAATCCTTTTCGGTGGTCAACACCATTTCATATCCTTTGAATCGTTCAATGTCCTTATCCGTAAAGTGATGGTGGTCACCAAACTCAAAATGGGTACAATTAATTTCTTGGGATTTTAAATACCGTACCAAAGGTTCGGGCGAGGCAATGCCCGTAACCAGAGCCACTTGTTTATCTACCAATTCCGACAACGGTATTTTTTGCTGTCCCCCATCGGTAACAAAGCCGTGGTACTTTAAGGATGCAAACAATACTTTTTGATGGTGTTTTGGCCGTAGTTTTACCACTACTTCCTTCTTTTCCTTTTCCTGTAAAGATTCAGGGCATTTGGTCACAATGATCAAATCCGCACGTTTAGATTCTTTTTTGGCATCACGGAGGCTCCCCGTGGGCAAATACCAATCATTTACATATAAATTCGGATAGGTGGTGAGCAAAATAGAAAAAGTCGGCTTTACCCTTCTATGCTGAAAGGCATCATCCAAAACAATAATATCTGGATTGACCAAGCTTTCCAATTTTTCGATACCATTCCGTCTATCGGCATCGACCGCAACCGTTACTTTAGGAAATTTTTGATGGATTTGATACGGCTCATCACCCAATTCCAACACCGTACTTTTGGCATTGGCCAAGTAAAAGCCTTCGGATCTACGCTTGTATCCCCGGCTTAGAACTGCAGTATTTCGATTGTCCAATATCCGTAACAAATACTCAGTCATTGGGGTTTTGCCCGTTCCACCAACGCTCAAGTTACCCACACAAATGGTCGGAATCTTGTACGATTTTGATGAAAACACACCCACATCGAACAAGAAGTTTCGAAGATAAACCACCAGGGCATAGATCAACGAAACGGGGAAAGCTATTTTACGAAGCAATTGAAGCATTGAACGAAAATATAATATTTTATCTTTAGCCCACTTAACATTTTTAAAATGACCGTTAACGAGATAGCAAAAGTGCTTGAAGAATTGGCGCCTTTGGCACACGCCGAAGATTTTGACAACGTAGGTTTATTGGTAGGGGAGCCCCATATGGAAGTTAAAGGGGTGCTGGTTACCTTGGATACACTTGAAAACGTTGTGGACGAAGCCATTCAGAAAAAATGTAACCTGATCGTAAGCTTTCACCCCATCATCTTTAAAGGATTAAAACGATTAACAGGAAGCAACTACGTGGAACGTGTAGTGCTTAAAGCCATCGTAAACAATATTGCCATTTACAGTATGCACACCGCGCTGGACAACAGCAAAATGGGAGTCAACGCTAAAATATGCGAGGTTTTGGGGTTAAAGAACCCCGAAATCCTGATCCCAAGGGCAAAAAGCATTAAAAAATTGATCACCTACGCCCCTATGGCCGATGCCGAAAGTATAAAACTGGCACTGTTCCAAGCGGGTGCCGGTGAAATTGGCAAATACAGCAACTGCAGTTATAGCCTAGAGGGCATTGGTAGTTTCAAAGCGGGAGATAACGCCAATCCCACGGTTGGAACAATAGGAGAAGTACATTTTGAAAAAGAAGCTCAAATCAATGTTATTTATTCCTTTGAGAAGGAAAAAGCTATCCTAAGTGCCCTTTTTGATGCACATCCGTATGAAGAAGTGGCCTACGAAATATTGACTTTAGAGAATTCCAATCAGGATTTAGGTATGGGAATGATCGGAAACCTCGATGTTGAAATGGGTGAAAAAGAGTTCCTGTTATTGGTTAAGCAACGGATGAATGCTTCTGTGGTTCGGCATTCCCAATTATTGGATAAAAAGGTGAAAAAAGTCGCTGTTTTAGGGGGAAGCGGGGCATTTGCCATTGGTGCTGCAAAGAGCGCTGGAGCGGATATTTATGTGAGTGCCGACCTTAAATATCACGATTTTTACCAAGCCGAAAACCAACTCGTCGTAGCTGATATTGGGCACTTTGAAACTGAGCAGTTTACAAAAGATTTATTGGTTGATTATCTTACGAAAAAAATTCCTAATTTTGCAGTCTCTTTATCGGAGAGTATAACGAATCCCATCAAGTATTTATAAAATATATGGCGAACAAGAAAGAAAACACTGTAGAGGATAAATTGAGAGCATTGTACGATTTACAGCTTATCGACTCTAGAGTGGATGAAATCCGCAATGTTAGAGGCGAACTGCCTTTGGAAGTACAAGACTTGGAAGACGAAGTTCTTGGTCTTAAAACGCGAATGGACAAACTGAAAACGGATGTTGAAACCGTTAACTTTGAGATTACTGCCAAGAAGAATCTTATTGATGAGTCCAAAGCGCTTATCAAAAAATACAGCGAGCAACAAAAAAATGTAAGGAACAGCCGCGAGTTCAATTCATTGAGCAAAGAGGTGGAATTCCAAGAGTTGGAGATTCAATTGGCCGAAAAGAACATTAAAGAGTTCAAAGCACAGATTGAACAGAAAAAAGAAGTGATTGCCGCTACCAAGGAAAAACTATCCGAGCGCGAAAGCCACCTAAAGCACAAAAAGGGTGAGTTGGATGCTATTCTTGCCGAGACTGAGAAAGAAGAAAAAGCACTTTTGAAAAAATCTGAAGAATACGAAGATAAAATCGAAGAGCGTTTGATCAAGGCTTACAAAAGAATCCGCCACAATGTAAAGAACGGTTTGGCCGTGGTTCCCGTAGAACGCGGAGCTTCCGGCGGTTCTTTCTTCACCATTCCACCACAGGTACAGGTAGAGATTGCTTCCCGCAAAAAAATCATTACAGATGAGCACAGCGGTAGAATTTTGGTAGACCCCCTTTTGGCCGAGGAAGAGCAGGATAGAATGCAAAAGCTTTTTGCCAAAATCTAATCTTCTTTAGAACAAGAAATTAAAGAGGCCGTCTAAAAACATTTAGGCGGTCTTTTTATTTAGGGGGT
>TARA_R110002012_G_scaffold322023_1_pt1 | contig 42740 bp, 43 predicted proteins | sample TARA_R110002012 | Tara Oceans TARA_R110002012 (sample SAMEA4396515) | marine metagenome | biome: Westerlies Biome; feature: [DCM] deep chlorophyll maximum layer (ENVO:01000326); material: water (ENVO:00002006), including particulate matter (ENVO:01000060) such as... | depth 40 m
TTTAAGTATTTAGCAGTTCCAGAAATGGTTCCTCCTGTACCACTACAAGCAACTAAATGCGTTATTTTACCTTCTGTTTGCTTCCAGATTTCTGGACCAGTAGAATGGTAATGCGCATCCACATTTAAATTGTTAAAATATTGATTGATATAGACAGAACCTGGTGTTTCTTCATGTAAACGTTTCGCAACTTCATAATAAGATCTTGGGTCGTTAGCTGCCACATGAGCAGGACAAACATACACTTTAGCTCCCATGGTTTTTAGCATATCAATTTTATCAGGTGATGATTTTGAACTCACTGCCAAAATACACTTATACCCCTTAATTATACTCACCATGGCCAAACTGAAACCTGTATTTCCAGAAGTTGTTTCAATAATAGTATCGCCTGGTTTTAAAATACCTTGCTTCTCAGCCTGATCAATAATATACAATGCAATTCTATCTTTTGAAGAGTGTCCTGGATTAAAGGCTTCTACTTTTGCAAAATAGGTACCGGAAAAAGGCGCAGTTATTGTATTCAGTTTGATTAAAGGTGTGTTTCCTACAAGGTCTAACACACTGTTATAAACTTGATTTTTGTGTCCCATATATACTTTTTGAGTAACTCCATCTTTTTTGTAAAATGCAGCTTAAAACCTCGCAAAAATACAATTTTTTTTCGAACTATTGTTTAATTCCCTCTAAATCCAGTAAAAATGCATATTCTAATGCAACCTCTTTTAGACTCTCAAATCGGCCAGAAGCACCACCATGACCTGTATGCATATCTACATGCAACAACAAAATATTAGAATCTGTTTTTAAATCGCGTAATTTTGCAACCCATTTTGCCGGTTCCCAATATTGTACTTGAGAATCATGAAAACCTGTAGTTACTAATAAATTTGGATAATCTTGTGCTATTACATTATCATAAGGTGAATAGGATTTGATATAATGATAATAGGTTTCATCATTCGGGTTTCCCCATTCATCATATTCTCCTGTTGTAAGCGGAATAGAATCATCTAGCATGGTTGTAACAACATCTACAAACGGAACAGCTGCAACAACACCATGATAAAGTTCTGGGTTCATATTTATAATGGCTCCCATAAGCAAACCACCTGCTGAACCTCCATTAGCATACAAATGTTTTGCAGATGTATAATTTTGTTCAATTAGGTATTTGGAGCAATCTATAAAATCGAAAAACGTATTTTCTTTTTTCAAAAGTTTTCCATTTTCATACCAATCGCGACCTAAATATTCACCACCACGAATATGAGCAATTACAAAAATAAATCCGCGATCCAGCAAACTTAAACGAATCGTAGAAAAATAGGGGTCAATTGTAGAACCATAAGAACCATAAGCGTATAAAAGCAAGGGATTTTCTCCATGCTTTTTAAGCCCTTTTTTATAAACTACAGACATTGGGATTTTTTCGCCGTCTCTAGCTGTTGCCCAAATACGTTCGGACGTGTAATGGTCTTTATCAAAATCGCCTAAAACTTCTTGCTCTTTTAAAACAAGGTTTGTTTTCGTTTTAAAATTATAATCTATAACAGAACTTGGCGTTGTCATACCATTAAATCCATAACGCAAAACATCCGAGTTAAATTCAGGATTATTTCCTAAATAAGCCGTGTAGGTTTCACTTTTAAATGGTAAATAGTAATCTTCTTTTCCGTTCCAACTAATAATTCGTAATTTATTAAGTCCTTGGATACGCTCATTCAATACATAATAATCGTGAAATATTTCTATATCTTCTAATAACACATCTGGTCTATGTGGAATAACATCTTGCCAATTGTCTTTCTCTGTGGCTGTTTCTAATGTTTTTTGAAGTTTAAAATTAATAGCATTGTCATTATTGGTAATTATAAAAAATGCATCATTATAATGAGAAATGGCATATTCCAAACCCCTTTCTCTTTCATGAAACATCTTAAATTCACCATCTGGATTATCAGCTGGTAATATGCGGTATTCTGATGTTAATGTGCTAGATGAACCAATAACTATATATTTTCTAGATTTTGTTTTATATACAAAGGCGTTAAAGGTTTCATCGGTTTCATGATATACTTCAATATCTTCAGATGCTTTCTGATTTATTTTATGTTTAAATATTTTAAAAGCACGAAGTGTAACTGGATCTTTTACGGAATAAAAAACCGTTTCATTGTCACTTGCCCAAGTGCAACCTCCTGTGGTATTTTTAATTTTGTTAGGATGTAGTTTTCCAGTCTCTAAATTTTTTATCTGAATGGTATATTGGCGTCTGCTTACAGTATCTACTGAAAAAGCTGCCATGGAATTATCTGGACTTATGGAAATACCTCCTAACTTAAAATATTTATGTTTTTTTGCCAAGATGTTGCAATCAAACATAATGTGTTCGTCAGCATCTAAGGAGTCTTTTTTTCGTGTGTAAATAGGATAATCCTTACCAGTTTCAAAACGCGTTATATACCAATAGCCATTATAGAAGTATGGAACCGATTCATCATCTTCTTTAATGCGTGCTTTCATTTCTTCAAAAAGCGACTCTTGAAAAACGTCGGTCGATTCCATAACCGATTTTGTATAAGCATTTTCAGCATTTAAATAATCCGTTACTTCTGGGTCTTCACGATCATTAAGCCAAAAATAATTATCAATACGTTCATCACCATGGGATATAAGCGATTTGGGTATTTTTTTAGCTATTGGTTGTTGGGCTATTATTTTCAAAAAAAGAGGGTTTATTAAGGTAACAAAAATAGAAAAATTAAATAGCTTTGTATCAAATTAAAATTGATATTATTATGTTTGGAGATATTATGGGAATGATGGGCAAAATTAAAGAAGCCCAAAAGAAAGTTGAAGAAACAAAAACACGCTTAAATTCCGTGCTTATTGATGAGACGAGTGCTGACAACAAATTAAAAATCACCATTACAGCAAACAGAACAATCAAAGATATTAGTATAGACGAGATGCTTTTAACAGACAAAGAAGCCCTTGAGGATTACTTGGTATTAACCTTAAATAAAGCCATTGAGCGTGCTAGTCAAATTCATGAAACTGAAATTGCAGCAGTTGCCAAAGATGGGATGCCTAATATCCCTGGAATGGATATGTTTAAGTAAAATTGAGTTTTAGGTTTTGTTTAGATTTATAATTTTACTTCTCTATTTGAAATTCTTCAGCCGTACCTACCTGAATGACAATAATAATTAATACAATTCAACACCTCTTAAAACCGTTAAAAAGTAATCATGCATAGAATCTGTGTAATCTAAATGCGTAACCATACGTAATTTACCGCTTCCCATACCACTTAAGCGAATCCCTTTTCCGGCAAAATAATTTAAGAAAGCGGTTTCTTTTTCACGAGCTTCCAGTTCGAAAATAACAATATTGGTTTCAACTGGAACTACCTTCTTTATAAGTGATAAGGACTGTAAAACAGAGCCAATTTCTTTAGCTTTTTCATGATCGTCTTCCAAGCGTTGTAAATGATTATCTAAAGCGTATAAACCAGCAGCTGCTAAATAGCCAACTTGTCGCATACCACCTCCTAGAATTTTACGAATTCGTATAGCGTTTTGCATAAAAGCATCATCACCTATTAGTACAGAACCAATTGGACAACCTAATCCTTTACTTAAACATACTGAAATGGTATCAAACACTTGGCCATAGTCTTGAGCCGTTTCTTTTTTAGCTACCAAAGCATTCCATAATCGCGCACCATCTAAATGAAAACCTAGTTGATTGGTCTTGCAAACGGTTTTAATTTTTTTTAATTCTTCAAAATCCCAACAAGAACCTCCTCCTCTATTAGCTGTGTTTTCAACTTCCACCAGTTTTGTTAATGGACTGTGATAAAAATCGGGTGGATTAATGGCATCTAAAACTTGTTCTGCCGTAAACATACCACGATTTCCTTCCAATAATTTACAAGAAACACCACTATTAAAGGACACACCTCCACCTTCATAATGATAAATATGAGCATCTTTATCACAAATAACCTGATCACCAGGATTGGTATGTAATTTTATAGCTGTTTGGTTTGCCATAGTTCCGGTAGGAAAAAATAAAGCTTTGGATTTTCCAAATAATGTAGCCAGTCTTTCTTCAAGTGCATTTACGGTTTCATCTTCTTTATACACATCATCACCTACTTGAGCAGACAACATAGCATCCAACATGCCTTTTGTAGGTTTGGTAACCGTATCGCTTCTTAAATCTATTTTCATAAAACAACTATTAAATTTGGTCTAAAATTAATTCATTTTAAGCTTTCTATTGGCGCTTTTAATTATATTTTTGTTAAAATTTATAAGCTATGATTACTTCAGATCAAATTAAAGATCTAAAAAAACGCCTTGACAAACTAAGGCACTATCTTTGACGTAGATGCCAAACTAATTGAAATTCAAAACGAAGAAGAACAAACCTTCGATCCTAATTTTTGGAATGACTCCAAAGCTGCCGAAATCATTATGCAATCCCTTCGAACTAAAAAGAAGTGGGTTTCTGGTTATGAAGAAGGTGTAACACTTCATGAAGACTTAGAGGTTATTTACGAGTTTTATAAAGAAGGCGAAGCTACTGCAGAAGATTTAGAAAGTCGCTTTGAAAAAACACAAACACTTGTTGAAGATTTAGAGTTTAAAAATATGCTTTCGGAAGAAGGTGATAGTTTAAGTGCTGTTCTTCAAATTACCGCTGGAGCTGGTGGTACCGAGAGTTGTGATTGGGCAAATATGCTCATGCGTATGTACCTAATGTATGCTGAAAAAAGCGGATTTAAGGTAAAAGAACTCAACTACCAACAAGGTGAAGTTGCAGGAATTAAAACCGTAACACTAGAAATTGAAGGTGATTTTGCCTTTGGTTGGCTAAAAGGTGAAAACGGTGTGCATCGTTTAGTGCGCATTTCTCCTTTTGATAGTAATTCCAAGCGACATACCAGTTTTGCGTCTGTTTATGTCTATCCTTTGGTGGATGATACCATTGAAATAGATATTAATCCTGCCGATATTGAAATTACAACCGCTCGTTCCAGTGGAGCTGGTGGGCAAAATGTAAATAAAGTAGAAACCAAAGTTCAATTAACGCATAAACCGTCTGGAATCCAGATTTCTTGTAGTGAAACACGTTCACAACACGATAACCGATCGCGAGCAATGCAAATGTTAAAATCGCAGTTATATGAAATTGAACTTCAAAAACAACTCGCTCAACGTGAAGATATTGAAGCCGATAAAATGAAAATTGAATGGGGAAGTCAGATTCGTAATTACGTGATGCATCCTTATAAATTGGTAAAGGATGTTAGAACCGCTCATGAAACTGGTAATGTGGATGCTGTTATGGACGGAAATATCGAGCCTTTTTTAAAAGCTTATTTAATGATGATGGGTCAAAAAAGTGAAGAAACAGATTCCCTTTAAACTATTATAAAACTGAATTTATGATTACAATCTATCACAATAATCGTTGTAGTAAAAGCAGGAATGGATTAGGAATTTTAGAAAATTCCGGAAAACCCTTTCAGGTAATAAAGTACTTGGATAATGTGCCTACGGAAGCTGAACTAAAAAACATTATTTCATTATTAAGAATTAAACCTGTGGAATTGGTTAGGAAAAACGAAGCCATCTGGAAAGAAGACTATAAAGGAAAGGATTTATCGGATGCTGAAATTATTTTGGCCATGGTTAAAAACCCAAAACTGATTGAGCGACCAATTGTAATAAATGGCAATCAAGCTGTAATTGGAAGACCTCCTGAAAAAATTCTAGAAATAATATAATTAAAAAGGCTCATTTTAACAAAATTGAGCCTTTTTTATTTAACAAATTTTTAACCAAAACCCCTTAAACCAAAGGTTATTTTTGCGGTCTTAACAAACAAAACAGATTCATGAATAAACTAATCGTTGCCGTTTCCCTACTCTTTTTTACAATCTTCAATATAACTGCACAAAACAAAGAAGTTACCATTACTGGAAAAGTTTTTGAAAAAGCAACCAATGCACCTTTAGAATATGCCACTGTAGCCTTTGTAAACAAAGCAGAAAATAGTATTGTAACAGGTGGTATAACAACAGAAACTGGTGCTTTTAGTATTCCTATTCCTAGCGGAACTTATGATGTTACCGTTGAGTTTATAGGTTTTGATAAATTAACAATTTCAAATCAAACCTTTACAACAGATAAAGATTTAGGTACTATTGGTTTAGCTGAAAATGCGCAAGCACTAGATGAAGTTTCTATTATAGCGGAAAAAACAACTGTTGATATTCGTTTAGATAAAAAAATATATAATGTCGGTCAGGATTTAACGGTAAGTGGTGGAACTGTGAGTGATGTTTTAGACAATGTACCTTCGGTTTCTGTAGATGTAGAAGGAAATGTATCCTTACGTGGTAATGATAATGTTACCATATTAATTAACGGAAAGCCATCTGGATTGGTTGGTTTAAATTCAACTGAAGCATTACGTCAATTACCAGCAGAATCTATTGAGCGTGTTGAAGTTATTACATCGCCTTCTGCCAGATATGATGCTCAAGGAACAGCCGGAATTTTAAATATTATTTTGCGTAGAAGTAAATTACAAGGTTTTAATGGTGCCATTACAACTAATCTTGGTTATCCTAGACAAGCAGGTATTTCAGGAAATATTAATTACCGAACTGGCGATGTAAATATTTTTAATACTACAAGTTATGATTATCGTGAAGCACCTGGAAATTCATCATCTTATACCCAATACTTTAATAATCGATTTGACGATAATGGCAATCTAATAAGCGATCTTCCAGACACCTTTGCTGATGAACAAAACCGTTATGAACGTATTAGAAAAGGGTTAAGCACCAATTTTGGCGTGGAATGGTATATTACTGAAACAGCCTCATTAACTGGTGCTATTTCCTATAGAAATGGTGATAATGAAAGTAATACTACCAACACATTAAGACAATTTGATGAAAATGGCAACTTCCTTTCTCAAACAAATCGTTTCGATCCAGAGTTAGAAGACGATAAAGTCATGCAATACTCATTGAACTTTATGAAAGATTTTGACGATAAAGGTCATAAATTAACCATGGATTTTCAATATGAAGATAATTCGGAAGATGAATTTTCTAAAGTATTAGTAGAAGGTGCTAATACCGAAAACGTAGCAACTTTAGAAGATCAAGAACGTATTTTACTACAAGCAGATTATGTACTTCCCATAGGTGAAAACAGCCAATTTGAATTAGGATATCGCGGCGATTTTAAAAATCAGGACACCGATTATACGGTTGAATTTTTAAATGCAAATACAAATCAATTCGTTGTAAATGATTCATTATCTAACTTTTTAAACTACCGTGAATATGTAAATGCAGCATATACACAGTTTGGTAGTAAGTTTGGTAAATTTTCATTTTTAGCAGGACTACGGCTAGAAAGCACACGTATAACTGTAGATCAGCCAACAAGTGGTGATTATTCTAAAAATGATTATACGGGTTTGTTTCCAACTATAAACTTAAATTTCGAAATGAGTGAAGACGAAAACATAACCCTTGGTTATAGTAGACGTATTCAGCGTCCTCGTTCTTATTTTATTAATCCATTTCCTTCACGTTCTAGTGTAACATCTATCTTTAGAGGAAATCCGCAATTAGCACCAAGTTATTCTGGTCAGTATGATTTAGGCTACTACAGAAAATTTGGAAAAGTATCCTTAAATGGTTCAGCATATTACCAACACGCTACAGATGTATTTAGTTTTATTAGTTTTGATACAGGAGTTCCGGTAACCGTTAATGGCCAGGAATTTACTATTATTGAACGCACACCTATAAATTTAGCAACTGAAGATCGTTATGGATTTGAATTTACAGTTACTTACAACCCAATAAAAAAATGGAATATCAATGCCAACTTTAACTACTTCCAACAAACCATTACTGGAGATACGCCAAATGGTTTATCCCTTGATAATACCAACAATAGCTGGTTTGCACGATTGAATAATAAATATACATTACCAGGAAAAATAGAATGGCAAACAAGTTTAAATTATCGTGGTCCACAAGAAGATGCTCAGAACAAACGGGAAGGTGTGTTTTCTACCAATATGGCATTCAGTAAAGATTTACTAAAAGATAAAGCATCTATAGCTTTTAACGTGAATGATTTGTTTAATAGTAGAAAGCGAATTTCTGAAACATTTACAGAAACTTTTAATAGCGATTCTGAATTTCAATGGCGCGAACGTAGTTTTACACTATCATTCACATATAGATTTAATCAACAGAAGAAACGTCAAGAAAGAGGCGGCTCTGGTGGAGATTATGATTACGAAGGATAATCTACAAAAACAACAATATATTAAAAGACTGCTTGTAAAAGGCAGTCTTTTTTTGACTTAATTGTTATGAATTCATTAGACATTAATTGAACTCAATTAAAAAAAAGTAGAAATTTGACATAAAAAAAACGCTTAAAATTTCTTTCAAGCGTTTTATATATTTTTTTTCTAGTTATAAACTAGTTTAATGCTTCTCTTTTAGCTTTCTTTTCTTCGCGAATTTCTTTCATGCGTTCAATTAATGAACCACCAATCCAATAAGGAATAACAAATGTTATTAAAAAAATCATTAACCAAAATCCGATGGTTAAAATGGTTAAAAATGCTAAAAATCCTAAATATTGGTCAAATTCGAACATGGCGTTTTTTTTTGTTAATATGGCAAAGATATAATAAAGACTTTTGTTTTACAATATTAGATTACAATTTTATTTTAATGATGTTTAGTTGAAAATAAATCCCAAAATAAAACTAGCAATAACAAAAGAATTAATGACAAATTGTATCATTAAAATTCACATAAAAAGCAAATGTTCATCTTGTAACTATTTAGTTATATAAAGGTAAACTCTGTATACTATTAAAATAATAGCAAAAAATGATTTTACGTATCACTCTCGAATTTTATTGAGTGTATTCTAACAAATAACAGACTAACTGTTAATAGTTTTAGACATAAAAGCGTAATTTTGCAGAACAACTAATTATATTTCAATTTATTAATATCATGAATTTTAGAATAGAAAAAGATACCATGGGCGAAGTAAAAGTGCCTGCGGACAAACTTTGGGGAGCACAAACTGAACGCTCAAGAAACAACTTTAAAATTGGTGCACCTGCATCTATGCCGTTAGAAATTGTTTACGGTTTTGCATACTTAAAGAAAGCAGCAGCTTACACTAATTGTGAATTAGGTGTTCTTGCTGAAGAAAAGCGTGACTTAATTGCACAGGTATGTGAAGAAATTTTGGAAGGTAAACATGACGATCAATTTCCATTAGTTATCTGGCAAACAGGTTCTGGAACGCAAAGTAATATGAATGTGAATGAGGTCATTGCCAACCGAGCACATCAAATTGCTGGCAAAGTAATTGGTGAAGGTGAAAAAACCATTCAACCAAATGATGATGTAAATAAATCACAATCATCAAATGATACATTTCCAACAGGTATGCACATTGCGGCTTATAAAAAAATAGTGGAACATACCATTCATGGTGTTATTCAATTACGAAATACGCTTCATAAAAAATCATTAGCTTTCCATGATGTGGTTAAAATTGGACGGACACATTTAATGGATGCTACGCCTTTAACATTAGGTCAAGAATTTTCAGGATATGTATCTCAATTAGACCATGGATTAAAAGCAGTACAAAATACATTACCTCATTTATCGGAATTAGCTCTAGGTGGAACTGCAGTTGGAACTGGATTAAATACACCTGAAGGATACTCAGAATTAGTGGCAAAATATATTGCAGATTTTACCAATTTACCATTTATAACTGCACCTAATAAGTTTGAAGCTTTAGCTGCTCATGATGCTTTAGTTGAAACACATGGCGCATTAAAGCAATTAGCAGTTTCATTAAATAAAATTGCAAATGATGTTAGAATGATGGCTTCTGGACCACGTTCAGGAATTGGTGAAATTATTATTCCTGCCAACGAACCAGGAAGTTCTATTATGCCTGGAAAAGTAAATCCAACACAATGTGAAGCTTTAACTATGGTGTGTGCACAAGTAATGGGTAACGATGTTGCTGTTACAGTTGGTGGTACACAAGGTCATTATGAGTTAAATGTTTTTAAACCTATGATGGCTGCCAATGTGTTACAGTCTGCTCAATTATTGGGTGATGCGTGTATGAGTTTTGATGAGCATTGTGCTCAAGGCATTGAACCAAACCACGATGTTATTAAGCAGTTATTAAATAATTCATTAATGCTTGTTACAGCTTTAAACACCAAAATTGGTTATTATAAAGCTGCTGAAATTGCAAATACAGCTCATAAAAATGGTACTACGTTAAAAGAAGAGGCTGTTAATTTAGGCTATGTTACTGCTGAAGATTATGACGCTTGGGTAAAACCAGAAGATATGGTAGGTGGCATAAGTAAATAAAATTCAATACCTTACACCTAAATAACCTAATTCAGAAAAAAATGAAACCAAAATTACTTTTTATTATAGGCATACTTTGTATTAGTATGTCCGTAACTGCTCAAATTTCGTTTACAAAAAGCACCATTGATGCGATTACAAGTGCTGAACCTTATACCATAGCTTCTGGTTATTTAGATGACGATGCTTATTTAGATATAGCTATTGGTTCAGATGTTGGAAGTAATGTAACCTGGTACCAAAATAATGGCGATGGAACATTTGCTCCTGGAATTATTTTAACGGCAACAGGTCCAAATGCTTTATCGTATGTTGAAGGGTTAACAATTGCCGATTTAAATGGCGATGGTGATCAAGACATCATAGCAACAAGTTACGTAAATGCCAATGTTGTTTGGTTTGAAAACAATGGTGACGATACATTTCAAGCTGCTGTATCAATTTCATCCAGTATAGCTGGTGCAGGTGCCGTTCTAGCCGTTAATATTGATAATGATGCTAATGGTTATTTAGATTTAGTTGTAACGGCCTACGATGGAAATAGTGTTGTTTACTTTTTAGGAAATGGCGATGGTACTTTTGGTATACTTCGTTATTTAGCTCCTGTTACACCTGGTACAAATCCAGGCGCAATGGATATTGCTGATTTTGATGGCGATGGCGATTTAGACGCTGTTGTTGCTTTAACTGGAAGTGGTGATATTAAATTATATGATAATCGTTTAATTCCTGATGGTATTGATGGTTCTGGAAATGTACCATTTACAGCTTACACGAATACCGTTGATACAGGAAACGGATTTTTATGGTCTGTTCAATTTGCAGATATTAATGACGATTCTAATCTAGATATTGTAAAATCTGATAATTTTCCGGGAGGAAGTCCTAACATAGCATGGTATTCTAATGATACTAGTGGTATTGGTACAACTTTTACTGAAACTACTATTTCTACAACTACAACCAGAACAGCTGCTTTTGGTGTTGCCGATTTTAATAACGACACTTATAATGACATAGTTGTTGCTAATGGTCGTGCTACTGATAACGATTTTATTTGGTTTACTAGTGATGCCGTTGGAGGTTTTGGAAGCGAAATTCTTATAGATGACTCAAGTTCTGCAGCCTTTGATGTTGAAATTCAAGATTTTGACAATGATGGTGATTTAGATATTGCAAGCGTTAGTTATTTATTAGATGATCTTTTTATTTTTAAGAATGATCTATTCACTTTAAGCACTCCGGATTTTCAAGCTACTACTTTTAGCATGTATCCAAACCCAACATCTAATACGCTGAATTTCAAAACAACAACTAAAGAACCATTTAACGTGTTTGTTTATAGTGTTTTAGGTAAAGAAGTTATGAGTACAACTATTTTAAATAATACTTTAGATGTTTCTGTTCTTGCTAATGGTATGTATCTTTTAAAAGTTGAAAACACAAACAAGACTTACAAATTTGTAAAGCAGTAAAAAACTTTGACACAAAATTTTACAAAACGCTAGCAAAATTATTGTTAGCGTTTTTTTATTACCCAAAAATTAAGCAACTTTGAAAAAACAACCATCGTGACGACATTAATAACCAACATTAAAGAATTACTTCAAGTTAGAGAAACCAATGTTTTAAAGGTTTCAGGAAAAGACATGAAGCATCTCCCAACTATAAAAAATGCCTATCTTTTAATAGATGACGATACCATTATAGGTTTTGGAACTATGAAGGATTGTATAAATATAGATGCAGACATAGTTATTAATGCCACAGGAAAACTCGTGTTACCAACTTGGTGCGATTCCCATACACATATTGTTTACGCAGGAAATAGAGAACAAGAATTTGTAGATAGAATTAATGGGTTAACATACGCAGATATTGCCAATCGTGGTGGTGGGATATTAAATTCCGCTAAAAAATTGCAACAAACTAGTGAAGCTGATTTGTATGAACAATCTAAAGAACGCTTAATCCAAGTTATGAAATTAGGTACTGGTGCCATAGAAATTAAGTCTGGCTATGGGCTTACTGTGGAAGCCGAACTAAAAATGCTTCGTGTAATTAAACGTTTAAAACAAGATTTTCCCATAAAGGTTAAAGCGACACTTTTAGCTGCACATGCAGTCCCAAAAGAATATATAGATAATAAAGAAGGCTTTGTTAATTTGGTTATTAATGAGTTGATTCCAAAAGTAGCTGACCAACAATTAGCAAAATATATTGATGTGTTTTGTGAAAAAGGTTATTTCGATTTAAACGACACAGAACGTATTCTTAAAGCAGGAAAACTTCATGGTTTAATTCCTAAAATTCATGTAAACCAATTTAATGCTTTTGGTGGTATAGAGATAGCAGTAAACAATCAAGCGCTTTCTGTGGATCATTTAGAAGAATTAAATAAAAATGATATTGAATGTCTTAAAAATAGTGAAACCATGCCAGTTGCGCTTCCTTCATGCTCCTATTTTTTAAGTATTCCGTATACACCTGGACGAAGATTAATAGATGCTGGTTTACCTTTGGCATTAGCAACAGATTATAACCCAGGTTCTACACCAAGTGGAAACATGAATTTTGTTTTAAGTACAGCTTGTATTAAAATGAAACTAACACCTGAAGAAGCTATTAATGCAGCTACAATAAATGGTGCTTATGCCATGGGAATTAGTAATATATATGGCAGTATTACACGTGGTAAAAAAGCGAATATTATCATTACTAAAGCTGTGCCTAGTTATGCTTTTTTACCTTATGCCTTTGGAGATAATCATATTGAAACGGTAATTATTAATGGACAAATTATTTAATTTCGATTTATCAAATCGGTCCCAATTATCCCAAGAACTCCTCAATTTAGGCATTTCTAACTTTAATGATGCGCTAATATATATTCAGAATTTACCTTACGGTAGAAACAGTAATAGAAGCGATTACTCCTTAATATTAAAAGAACAAAAAGGAACCTGCTCTACCAAACATGCTTTTTTAGCTGCTCTAGCCAAACAGGAAGGCAAATCGGAAATTAAATTATATGTTGGTATCTATAAAATGTATGAAAAGAATACGCCTGGCGTTTCAGGAGTGTTAGAAAAATGGCAATTACCTTATGTGCCTGAAGCACATTGTTATTTGAAAATTAATGACACTATAGTAGATGTTACCAGAAATAATAATTCGAATATTTCTTTTAAATCTTCATTACTATTTGAAGAAGAAATTTTATCACATCAAATAGGTGATTATAAAGTAATGCTTCATCAAACCTTTTTAAAAAGCTGGTTAACTTCTGATACCATATTATATGATTTTAAAACGCTTTGGCAAATTAGAGAAGCTTGCATAAGAAGCCTTTCAAAATAAAAAACCCGAAAGATTTAACTTCCGGGTTTTGCTAGTATTAGCTTAATGGAATTGCCAATAACGCCTATTAATCTAATGTAAATTCTGAAGTGGAAACTAAATCTTTCTGATTAAATACATTAACTATATAGCGTCCTTTTTCAAATTTAGAATCTCCGTTTGGAGCAACAAATTCGCAAATATTTAAGCTTGTATTTTCATAGTTAAATTTACTTACAAGACTGTAGTTTAAAACTTTGTCGCCAAATTCAATTTGTTCATTAGCACCTAATGTGTTATTTTTTGGGTCAATTACTTGTATATATAACTCCTGATCACCACCTTGAACTAGCGTATTTTTTGGAACTGTAAAACATACACGAATTTTATCAGCACGTCTAGCACTTTCTGTTGGAATTAGTTTACCTGAATTACGTTCAATAACACCATATCCTTTTAAACTTACAGCTCCTAAAACAGCTGCATTGCTTACCACCTCTGCTAATGCAGTATTTTGCACCATTAAAGAATCTGTAAACATGGTTCGTTCTTCTAAACGAATTTTAGTACTATCTAAAGAAGTCGCTAACAATTCATTTTCAATTTTTAAACGGTCGTTCTCTGTTAACAAAACGTTCATTTCCTTTTGTAAGTCTGCATATTTAGATTTATAACGGTATAAGCTCTGTACGTTTGTTTCTGAAATTTTTAATGAATCTATCAACCCTTGGATACGCGCTTTAGCTTCAACCAATTTTTCATTGGCAATATTATTATCACCAATAACAATATCATATTGTTTAGCCATATTGCTCAAATCATTCATGACCATTTCTTTTTCTTGTAATAATTGCGTTTCAGTTTCCTTTTTTTCATTGTAAAGCTTGGACGTATAAATTCCTGTTGCTACAAATAAAACTAAAGCAATTCCTAATGCTACTTTTAATCCTGTACTGTTTTTATTAGATTCCATAAATAAATTCGTTTTTATTAATTAAAATTACTACTAATTTTGTGCTTTTTTAAGCAATTGTTTTTAAAGTTTCAAATAAAAAGTACATTTATACTTTCTATTTAATTTTACATCATGTTATGGATAAACTGGTACTTTTTAATGCTTCTAATCTTAATTCGCTAATAAATAAGCGTCCAGATGAATCCAAATTTGGAGAACATATTAAAATCCTTCCCCAACTCACAGATATATACGAGCAACTTAAAAATTTGGACGTTCAGTATGTTATTTTTGGTATTCCAGAAGATGTTGGTGTGTTTGCAAACCTTGGAAAAACTGGGACATCTAACGCTTGGGATGCCTGCCTTAAAGTTTTGTTAAATATCCAAAGTAACGCTTTTACCCATGCCAATAATATTTTAATTCTGGGGCATTTGGAGTTTTCAGAAGAAATGGAAAAAATTAAAAGCTTGGATCAATCAAATTCAAAAGATTTACATAAAGCCAGAAAATTAGTATCAAAAATTGATAAACACGTCACCGAATTAATAGCTCAAATTATAAAAGCTAATAAAACACCAATTGTTGTTGGAGGTGGTCATAACAATGCTTATGGGAATATTAAAGGAACTTCGCTTGCATTAAAAAAACCAATAAACGTTATCAATTTTGATGCACATTCTGACTTTAGAGTTGAAGAAGGCAGACATAGCGGAAACGGTTTTAGTTATGCCTATTCTGAAGGATTTCTTAAAAAATATTTCGTTTTCGGACTCCATGAAAATTATACGTCTGATACTATTTTTAAGCAATTTGAAGGAAATCATCATTTAGATTTCAATACGTTTGAAGCTATTGAAGTACGTAAAGAATTAACGTTCAAGTCAGAAATAAAACGAGCATTACAACATGTAAATTCTAAACCCTATGGTATAGAAATAGATTGTGATGCTATTATAAATGTGCCAAGTAGTGCAAAAACACCTAGCGGATTTAGTGTTACTAAAGCGCGAACCTTTATAAATAATGCTTCCAAGAATAAGCACGCCATGTATCTACACTTGTGTGAAGCTGCTCCTACTACAGAAACAGAAAATCAAGTCGGCAAACTTTTAACCTATTTAATAACCGATTTTATTAGAGCACATGCAAACGCTTGACATAATTAATTTTGAAAAGCAATACGCTAAAGATTTTTATGCGTTAAATATAGAATGGCTTAAAACCTACTTTTATGTAGAACCTTATGATGAAGAAGTTTTAAGCAAACCAGAAACCTACATCATTAACAAAGGTGGATTTATATTTTTTGTTAAAATGAATAACACCATTGTTGGTACTGTTGCACTTATGCCAACTTATGATAATAATGTTTTAGAGCTTACTAAAATGGCAGTTTCACCTGAATTTAGAGGTCAGAATATAGGTCAGATGCTCCTGCAGTATTCAATTAAATTTGCTAAAAGCAAACAACTTAAACAACTACTACTCTATTCCAATACAAAATTAGAGAATGCTATTTATATTTATAGGAAATTCGGATTTATTGAAATTCCTGTTGAAGATAATTCACCCTACAAACGTGGTAATATTAAAATGGTTTTAGATTTGTAGTTAATCCATTTTCCTAATAAACGTATCTTTAAATTCAAAATAAATGATAGTCATTGTGACCACTTGGATACTGAAACATTTGAGGCTTTAAAAACACCATAATTATTGGTCCACAAGCTGTAAAAGATAAATTACCTGAATCTTTATTTACAAATTTTAATATGTTCTTTAATGGGTTGAGTCAGAATTTTTCCACATAAAAATTTTCTTTAAAAGTAGAAGCAATTGCTATGAATAATTTGCGTAAATAAGCACGACCATTTCATCCAAAAGGCCCTGTAAATGGCTATGTTTTAAACATAAATAATAAGCGTATTTATATTTCTGGTGATACTGAAGATATTCCAGAAATGCAAAATCTTAAAGACATTGATATGGCATTAGTTTGCATGATTTTACTATATACTATGCCAATTGAAAATGTGGCTGATGCTGTTTTAACTTTTAAGTTTAAAACTGTATTACCATATCATTATCGTGAAACAGACGGATTAAGCAATGTAGAAAACTTTAAAAAAATGATAAACAGTAAAAATAAAACTATTAAAGTTGTTTAATTAAATTGGTATAAATAATCACAATATTTTCATATTTAGTTGGTTAGTCAGAAAAATATTTTATATTTGACAAGCTAATAACCCAATCAGTCAACCTACTATGTTTAATAAATTCACCTTTTTCCTGTATCAAACCTTTTTTCAAATAGAGCAAATAAGTATCGTTAAAATACTTGCTATAACTGTTATATTCTTTTTAGTTTTACTAATTTTAGGTGTTAGGAAATCTATTATTTTGAAAAAAGAAAATGAACGATTAAGTAAATCTTCGCCTTTTTTAGATCAAGATGAAAACAAGCCGTACAAAGATTTTACAGAAGGACATATGTATGACAACAAATAAACAATAACTATTTGTATATAAAAAGAGCCTCGAATATCGAGGCTCTTTTATTTTATTAGCGAACTAATTTCTTGTATTTAATCCGTTTTGGCATTAAATCGCCACCCAAACGTTTTTTCTTGTTTTCTTCATAATCACTAAAGCTGCCTTCAAAAAAGTAGACTTCACTATTGCCTTCAAAAGCCAAAATGTGAGTACAAATTCTATCTAAAAACCAACGGTCGTGACTAATGACTACTGCACAACCTGCAAAGTTTTCTAAACCTTCTTCCAATGCACGAAGTGTATTTACGTCCAAGTCATTTGTTGGCTCATCTAATAATAACACGTTACCTTCTTCTTTTAAGGTCATGGCTAAATGCAATCGGTTACGTTCACCACCAGAAAGTAATTTTACTTTTTTGTTTTGTTCACCACCAGAAAAATTAAATCGACTTAAATAAGCACGTGAATTAACTTCTTTTCCGCCCATCATAACCAAGTCCTGCTCATCACTAAAATTTTGCCATATAGTTTTTTCAGGATCTATATTAGAATGACTTTGGTCTACATAAGCAATTTTGGCTGTTTCACCCACTACAAATTCGCCTTTATCAGGTTTAATTTCACCCATTATCATTTTAAAAATAGTGGTTTTACCTGCACCATTTGGACCAATAATACCAACTATTCCAGCTTGAGGTAAATTGAAGTTCAAATTGTCATAAAGTAATTTATCATCATACCCTTTACTCACGCCTTTAGCTTCTATAACATTGGTACCTAAACGCGGTCCATTTGGAATATATATTTCTAACTTCTCGTCTAGTTGTTTCTGATCTTGACTCATTAATTTGTCATAGTTGTTCAAACGTGCTTTTTGCTTTGTCTGACGACCTTTGGCACCTTGACGAACCCAATCTAACTCACGCTCTAATGTTTTCTGACGTTTAGAAGCCACCTTACTTTCTTGCGCCATACGTTTAGATTTTTGGTCTAACCAAGACGAATAATTTCCTTTCCAAGGAATACCTTCACCTCTATCTAACTCTAAAATCCAACCAGCTACATTATCTAAAAAGTATCTATCATGCGTTACAGCAATTACAGTTCCTTTGTATTGCGCTAAATGATGCTCTAACCAATGTACAGATTCTGCATCTAAGTGGTTAGTAGGTTCATCTAACAATAATACGTCTGGTTCTTGTAATAATAAGCGACATAAAGCTACACGACGACGTTCACCACCAGAGAGGATACCAATTTTCTTATCACCATCTGGCGTTCTTAACGCATCCATTGCAATTTCTAATTTAGTATCTAATTCCCAGGCATCCGATGCATCTATTTGGTCCTGAAGAATGGCTTGACGATTCATCAATTTTTCCATTTTATCAGCATCAGAATACACTTCTTCCAAACCAAACATGTCATTAATCTTATTGTATTCATCAAGAATTGCAACCGTTTCAGCAGCACCTTCACGAACAATTTCCATAACGGTTTTGTCATCATCCAATTTAGGCTCTTGTTCTAAATATCCAACTGAATAATCCTGTAGGAAGGTTACATCACCTTGATAGTTTTTGTCCTGACCTGCTATTATTTTTAATAACGTAGATTTCCCAGAACCATTAAGACCTAATATTCCAATTTTTGCACCATAGAAAAAACTTAAATAAATATTCTTTAAAACAGGTGTGTTGGCTCCTGGAAATGTCTTTGTTAAACCAGACATGGAAAAAATTACTTTTTTATCGTCACTCATAATGTTATTATGTTATTGAGTTATTTTTATATTTTTATAATTGCGTAGAGAATTGTTTTACTGCGACTAAATAGTGATTAAACACGACCTTTTAATGCGTTGAAAACCCAGGCTATAGCAAAAAAACCGATTCCTACAGCTGCAAATCCCCAACCTGCTACATCATCATATCTAAATGCACCTAGTGCTATTAAAGCTAAACCCACGAAAACCATAATTGCTGTCGCCCAAGCTAAAACCGTATTTTTATTCATTGCCATAATCTGTTTATATAATTTAAAATTAGGAGCTACAAATATCGTGATTTTAAACAAAAAAAGCAGTCTAAAAGACTGCTTTTTAATAATTGAATTTTAAAAGGTCTAAATCATTGGGACCTCTATAAATAATAGCCCAGAATCTTGATTTGATTGAATTGTAAATGTATCGGCTTCTGAAACACCTAAAGCATCACGACTATCTAGTGTATTATTTTCAATAGTAACATGACCGAAGATATTCATAACATACACACCATGATTATTACTTTTAAGCTGATAATTAAATGTTTTACCTTTTTCTAAATCAATTCTGGAAATGATGGCATCTTGATGAATTTTCAAACTTCCTTCATGATTTTCATCTATGGATGTTACCAAAGTTTGTAATACATTTTTTCTATCTGCCTCCGGAAAGGATTTTTGCCCGTAACGCGGTTGTACGTTTTGTTTATTTGGGATAATCCAAATTTGAAATAAGCTTAAATGTTCATCAATTGAACCATTTATTTCAGAATGTTGAACACCAGTTCCTGCACTCATAATTTGGACTTCACCTGGTAAAACGGGTTGCCAATCTTGATGCATATTATCACGATGTTTTAAAACACCACTCAATGGAATAGTAATAATTTCCATATTATCATGCGGATGTGTTCCAAATCCCATTTTTGGTGCAACTACGTCATCATTAAGTACGCGTAAAGCTCCAAAATTCATGTTGTCTTTATTAAAATAGTTTGCAAAACTAAAGGAGTGATTAGCTTGTAACCAACCATGATTTGCAAAGCCTCTGTTTTCTGCTTTATGTAGTAGTGTTTTCATTGTCATGCTTATTAAATCTCTGTATGAGATTTTTTATATTAATATTTCACTTTTAATCAGTTCAAATTTTTTAATTTCTTAACGCAATTTATCTAACAAATCACTTAATTGTTCGGCTTCATTTTCTGACAGATTTTCTAAAAAATCCATTTTAAAATCGGCAGAAATTGTATTTAATAAAGTAAGTCCTTCTTTTGTTATGTGAATAAATACAACCCGTCTATCATGCTCGCAAGGTGAACGTACTATCAGGTTTTTTGCTGTTAGTTTATCCATGAGCCTTGTGGCATTTGGAGCACGTTCTATCATACGTTCTTTAACAGTTTGAGCTTTTAAAGGCTGACCTGCACCTTTTAAAATACGTAAAATATTATATTGTTGTGGTGAAATACCAAACGGTTTAAAAAAAGCATTCTGTTTATTGGTAATCCAACCAGCAGTATATAAAATGTTTATGAGTGCTTTAACTTTATTGTTTTCAAAACGTGATTGAACATCATTAGCAATATTTCCCATGGTTGAATTATCTTTTTATATTAATTATTTTTTTGAATAATATACTCATTCTGTTTTTTACTAAAAACATATTGAACATAAGGGCAACTTGCTGAAGCTTTTAAATTATTATCACGTAAATATATTACTGCAGCATTTACTAATTTATAACCAATTCCTTTTCCCTTTAATGCTTCATCAACTTCTGTGTGATTTATATCGATGCGATTTTGATTCAAAATGACATACGTCATTTCAGCCATTTGCTTTCCATCTATTTCAATGAAAAATCTACCACTCTTATCTTTTTTTCGTGTTTAACTTCCATGGTTAATTGCGTTTTTAAATTGTTCTACTTTATGTACTAATTCTGTATTTAAAGTTTCGTCAACAATTTTACCGTCTTGAAAATGTGTTCCAAACATAGGTAATGAAAAATCAGCAATGATTCGCGCATCATGTCTTGGAAAACGATCTTTTGCTATAGCTAAAACCGTCTCACCTCCTCTCCCTCCTGGAGACGTAGCCATAAGTAGCATGGGCTTATTTGCAAATGTTTTTGCGTTTACGCGCGACATCCAATCGAAAGCATTTTTAAAAATAGCCGTATATGCTCCATTATGTTCGGCTAATGATATAAGTATCCCATCGGAATTTTGAATGTGATTAATTAAGCTTTTAGCCGTTTCAGGGAGGCCATCACGTAACTCCAAATCCATACCATAAAGTGGCATTTCAAAGTTATTTAAATCTAAAACAAGTACTTCAAAATCAGAATCATTAATTATACTAGCTGCATATTCTACCAACGATTTATTTATAGATTGCTTGCTATTACTTCCTGCAAATGCAATAATTTTTTTCATATTATTTTTTTATTTTTTTGTTGAATATGTAAGATACTATTAGTAAAACTAATGCCACAAGTGCACCAGATTGTTCACCATCACCAATCATGTAATGTGCAAAAAATGCGAGTACAAAAGCGTAAAAGAAACCTGCGTAAGCCCATTCCTTTAAAACTTTATAATTTGGTAGCCACAAAACAACTAAACCCAATAGTTTTACAATTGCATACGGATATATAATATAGGTTGGATAACCAAAATTGGTAAACATGGTTGCCACATCATCATGCATTAAAAAATACATACTTATTGAATACAACATTAGCGCAGTTAATAATCCTGTACTGATGTAAAATATAATTTTATCTATTTTCATAAATATTAGTTTTTGTTAGAGAACAAATGTAGTGTAAAATAATTTATTTTCCAAGGAAACTATTTCCGTGTAATATTATTTAACAAAATAATCACTTTCAAACCAAGAACTACTTTCGTAAATTCGTAGCAAAGAAAAAAACTATGGATATCAACTTCAATAAAAACGAAGATCATAATAAACTACTCATTTCCGAATTAAAGAAACGCCTAGCACACGTAAAGCTTGGCGGAGGAAAAAAAAGTATTGAAAAACAACATGCAAAAGGTAAATTAACAGCAAGAGAACGAATTGATTATTTATTAGACCCTAAAAAACCAGCTATTGAAATTGGTGCTTTTGCAGGAGACGATATGTATGAAGAACATGGAGGCTGCCCTTCTGCAGGTGTAGTTGTAAAAATGGGTTATGTAAAAGGTAAACAGTGTTTAGTGGTAGCAAATGACGCAACCGTTAAAGCTGGCGCATGGTTTCCAATTACGGCAAAAAAGAATTTACGTGCACAAGAAATTGCTATAGAAAACAGATTACCAATTATATATTTAGTAGATTCTGCAGGTGTGTATTTGCCTTTACAAGATGAAATATTTCCAGATAAAGAACATTTTGGACGTATTTTTAGAAACAACGCCATTATGAGTAGTATGGGAATTACTCAAATTGCTGCAGTTATGGGAAGTTGTGTGGCTGGTGGTGCGTATTTACCGATTATGAGTGATGAAGCCTTAATAGTTGATAAAACAGGTAGTATTTTTTTAGCTGGAAGTTATTTAGTTAAAGCTGCTATTGGTGAAACTATAGATAATGAAACGCTTGGAGGAGCAACAACACATTGCGAAATTTCTGGTGTAACAGATTATAAAGCCAAAGATGATAAAGATGCTTTAGATAAAATTAAAAATATCATAGATAAGATTGGTGATTATGATAAAGCAGGATATAATCGTGTTGATGCTAAAAAGCCAACAGAAAACCCAGAAGACATTTACGGGATTATTCCAAAATCGCGCGCTGACCAATATGATATGTATGAAATTATCAAACGTTTAGTGGATAACAGTGAATTTGAAGAATACAAAGCTGGTTACGGTCAAACCATAATAACGTGTTATGCACGAATTGATGGTTGGGCTGTTGGAATTATTGCTAACCAACGTAAATTGGTGAAAACCAAGAAGGGTGAAATGCAATTTGGAGGCGTTATTTATAATGATTCAGCAGATAAGGCTACGCGTTTTATAGCCAATTGCAACCAAAAGAAAATACCGCTAGTATTCTTACAAGACGTTACTGGTTTTATGGTTGGAAGTAAAAGTGAACATGGTGGTATTATTAAAGATGGCGCCAAAATGGTAAATGCAGTAAGTAATAGTGTGGTGCCCAAATTCACTATTATTTTAGGAAACAGTTATGGTGCTGGAAATTATGCCATGTGTGGAAAAGCTTACGACCCAAGACTCATTGTTGCTTGGCCAAGTGCCGAACTTGCAGTAATGAGTGGTAATAGTGCTGCTAAAGTATTACTTCAAATTGAAAAAGCATCACTTAAAAAGAAAGGTCAAGAAATATCAGAAGAAAAAGAAGCTGAACTTTTCAAAAAAATTAAAGATCGTTACGACCGACAGGTTTCACCATATTATGCCGCTTCTCGAATTTGGACAGATGCTATAATTGATCCTTTGGATACCCGAAAATGGATTAGTATGGGAATAGAAGCAGCTAACCATGCTCCTATTGAGAAGAAATTTAATATGGGTGTTTTACAGGTATAATATTCCATGAGAAAATTAATTTTAGTCTTTTGCTTCAATTTTATCTTGTTTCCTGCTTTTGCTCAAAATAGTTATTTTGATATTGTTAAACCAAGAATTGATTGTTTACCAAATAACAAACCAGCACTTCAAAATGGAGAATATATAGTCTTAACAAAAGATACACTTTATCCAAAAATGAGACTTGAGCCTAATTTAGATTTTGTTAAATCTACTAAAGAAAGGCGAAGAATTGTTTCTAGATATGAATCACAAATATTTAGATTTGAAGATTCTACAAGTATATTAAAACAATGGAATAGTGACATTGTGGTATATTTAGATAAACAAATACCTAAAGGTGTAAGCGAAAATTTAATGACGTTCTATGAACAAATTAATGAAATTAACAATTTAAATATATCATTTACCTCAAAATTAAAGGATGCAAATTATTATATAAAGGTTACTTCTGAAAAAGTAAATGTTTATGGTGAAGATTGTAAATTTGATTCAGAAGAAGAACGTTTAAAAGATATTTATACTGGCGCAACGTACAGGATAATTACAGATAATAACTATAAAAATTATGCTGGTATTTTAAAAATTAATATTTCAAATTCCGATAATGAATTTTTGCTTAAACAATTAAAACAAATGTTTTTTATTAGTCTAGGTCAGTTTTATAAATATTATGGCTATGAAGAAACAAGCTTGTTATCTGACAAGTATAATAATAGTAATACAATTAGTGATAATGATTTAGAATTATTACGAATGCATTATGCCATTATTTACGAACAAAAAATAAATGGTAATACCTTTAAAGCGTTGCAGAAAATACAAAAAAATCAAAGATGAGGCATGTAATTATTTTTTTAGTATTAATTTGTTTTTACTTAAGTGGTCAAGCTCAACATCAAAAAAATGACACACTAAAACATGTTTATATTACTTTAAAGAGCTATAAACAGAAATATAAAAAGCCATTAACTCAAAAAGATTCATTAAGTTTTTTGTTTAAAGATAATGATACGCTTGTATTAGTAGAAAATTATTTAAGACCAAACGGTGTAGGTGTTCCATACGAATATAAGGACTCCACCTTCCTTCATTACTATAAAAAAATTGCGTTCAGAACCAAATCAATTGATTCTTTAGATAAAAAACAAACCATGCGCTATTGGAAAGATGACATTAAAGTTTTTTTCTCTAAAAGTGTTGAAAAACGAACTCGTAACGATTTTATGTCATTTGCAAAGAGCGTTGCAAATCAAGTAGATTCTCTAAATGTTTCTGAAGTAAAACACGTAGAAGATTCTAATTATATTGTTTATTATTTTGGTGATTATGAATATGAATCACGAATGAAACATTATAAAAATTCTGATTTCTATTTATCTTGGAATAAACATCAACAAATTTATAGTTGTAGTGTAAAAATAGACACGGACTTATATTTTAATGAAGCATTAATTCAAGAAATTTTAAAAGATTACTTCATTATTACTTTAGGTCATTTTTCTAAAATAAATGATTTTAGTTGTGAAAGTTATTTTGCCGATTGTTATTCTAAAAACAAGCAATTAACAACTTTAGATATTGAATTAATAAAATACCATTATTCTTATGGTATCTGTAAAGGCACAAACCTTGAAACTTTTGAAGAACAACATGAAATAGCTAAAGAAACTTTAAATAGTCATAATCGAAAAGTTAGATTTTATCATCCATATTAATAAAGAATGACCAAGTTTTGGCGTTTACAAAACAAGGTCACTTTTTATTATATTTATTACAAACTTTTATAAGCATTTACTAATCTAACAAATTCAGATCGATAACCATTTAAATCACTACCTCTTCCCTGCTTTGCTAAATCCAATACATCGCTAAGTTTAGCTTTATTATCATATTCTGAATTACGAAGGTGCATTCCAAATAAAGCAACTGCCGAAGCAAATTTCATATCAATAGATGCCTGCTGCATATTGTTTTCATGCACATGTATCATTTCAATACTTTTAACACCATCTGGTTTTTTGTATCTGAATTTTACCGTAAATAATTCATCAGAAAAATTTGAGGCACTTTCATTTTTGGTATATTTCAAATCGGAAATATCTTTTAAATAGTCACTTTTTAAACCAACTGGAATAACTTCGTATAAAGCTGTAACCGTATGACCACTTCCCAATTCACCAGCATCTTTGGTATCATCAATAAAATCTTCATCCGCTAACAAACGGTTTTCGTAACCAATTAATCGGTAGGCTTGAACAACAGCTGGATTAAATTCTACTTGTATTTTTACATCTTTGGCAATCGTAAATAAAGTGCCTCCAAATTCTTTTCCGAAGACTTTTTGTGCTTCTTGCATGGTATCAATATAGGCGTGATTTCCGTTTCCTTTATCTGCCAGAGTTTCTAACTTGGAATCTTTATAATTACCATAACCGAAACCTAAAACAGACAAGAACACACCTGTTTTTCGCTTGTCTTCGATCAATTTCTCCATGTCTTTATCAGTAGAAGCTCCAACATTAAAATCGCCATCTGTTGCTAAAATCACCCGATTATTTCCATTTTTCTTAAAGTTTTTTTCGGCTAAACTATAAGCTAATTCAATACCTTGCCCACCAGCTGTTGATCCTCCAGATTGCAACCTATCCAAAGCAGCTACTATTTTTTCTTTTTCAATACCTGATGTTGGTTCTAAAACAACACCTGCTGCTCCAGCGTAAACAACTATAGAAACATAATCTTGAGGACGTAATTGATTCACTAACAATTTATAGGCTGATTTTAATAACGGTAATTTATTAGCTTGTCCCATAGAACCTGATACATCAATTAAAAAGGTTAAGTTGGATGCTGGTAGCGCTTCATTTTCATAGGTTTTTCCTTGTAAACCAATACGTACTAACTGTGTATCCCTATTCCAAGGTGTTTGAACTTGTTCCGTATTAATAGAAAATGGGTGTTTGTCAGTTGGCTGCGGATAGTTATAATCAAAATAATTAACCATTTCTTCAATTTTAACCGAACTTGATGGAATTTCTTGACCGTTATTAATCATCCGTCTAATGTTACTATAAGACGCTTTATCCACATCAATTGAAAACGTTGACAACGGTTTTGTTTTCACATTTTCGAAAGCGTTTTCTACAATTTCTTCGTAAACATCATTATTTTCATTCATATTTGGTTGAAAAATATGATGCTTAACTTCTTTAGGCAATGTGTAATTACTGTCTTTTGTTGTTACAATTATAACACCATTCGCACCTTGTGAGCCATAAAGCGCAGTGCCTCCTGCTCCTCTAATAACATCAACACTTCCAATTTTTTTTGACTTTATACGATTTAAGGTTTCAGAAGTAGAAATAACACCATCTATAACAATAAGCGCCTGTTTAGATCTTGAAACAGAACGATTTCCACGTAACACGATTTTTGTACCTTGATTAACGCCATTGCTATTACTGTTTATCTGAAGTCCTGAAACTTTTCCAGACAAAGAGTGAGCAACGGCTGGGTTAGCTCGCTGTGTAAGTTGCTCCGTTTCAACTTTTTGGTACGAAGTAGTTATTTCATCTCGTTTACGTTTTATTCCTAAAGCAGTAACCACGACTTCTTCCAATGCTTCAGAATCTACTTTCATGGCAAAAGAAATATCAGCTGTGTTTTTCTTGACTTTTTTCTGTGTGGTGATATAACCAATAAATGAATAGCTCAATACATCACCTTCAGTAGCTTTAAGTGTGTAAAAACCGTCGAAATTAGTTTGAGTTCTATTTGAAGTGCCTTTAACAATAATATTCACTCCTGGCAAAGACAGTCCATTTTCATCTGAAATAGTTCCAGAAATAGTTCGTTCTTGTGCCTGTAATTGTAAACTTATAAAAGCTACAAATACGAATTGTAATAGATTTTTCATGGTTTTGTATTTTAAATTCCAAGTAAACTTAAAACACAATAGCGCTAATTAAAATCCAGAATTCGTGAACACGTTATTTGAGTGAGGCAACCGTCTTTTTTCGTTGAATTTTTCCAGAATGTGTTTCCTTGAAATGTTTTAAAAAGAATATTTCTTTCGGGATTTGGTATTTATCTAAATCTGCAAATACGTGAGATGTAATTGGTTTTTCTTCACCTTCAATAATAAGAATGACGCGTTCTCCTAATTCATCGTCTGGTAAAGACGCTATGAAAAAACGAGTGTCTATTTGATTTGCAAGAACATCTTCCACCACTTCAGGATGTATTTTAACACCTCCAGAATTTATAACATGATCTATACGTCCCAACCACTCAAAAGTAGAAGGACTGTGAAGTTTAACCATATCATTAGTGATGATTATATCTTCAGAAATATTTTTAGCATCAATAATTAAACAATCCCGACTATCTTTTGAAATTTCAATACCTGGTAATACTTGAAATAATGAATTTTGAGTACGATCTGTAAAATTATTTAGTTGTTTTACCGCAATATGACTCACAGTTTCAGTCATACCATAGGTTTCAAAAACAGTTGGTTTAATTGTCTGAATTGTGTTTTTAAGATCTTTTGAAACAGGTGCACCTCCAACAATGATAGTCTCAATTTTTTCAACTTTATTCAGATTCTTTTGCAATTGCATAGGAATCATAGCGGCAAATTGATATGTCTTTTCTAAATTAATATCTAGGTTTTTTTTAGGTGGAATAATATCCAAATGTAACCCTAACATCATGGCACGAATAAGCATCATTTTTCCAGCAATAGTTTCTGCTGGCAAACATAAAAGTGCAGCATTTTTAGGTTCTAGATGAAAAAAATTACCTGTAGTAAGTGCCGAATGAACCATAGCTTGTTTATTTACACCAATAGTTTTAGGCATTCCTGTGGAGCCAGAAGTTTTAGCTGATAGTGTTTCGTTTGAATCTAACCAATCAGCTAAAAATTCGCCAATAGCAACTTCAAAATCTTCACCTTCTTTAATATAACTATAGGCTACTTCCTTTAAAGCTTCACGGTTATAATGAAATCCATTTAATTTAAAATGATTATGTACTTTGTCAAATTTAGGTGTCATTTGTAATTAATGGTTTATAATGTTAGTAGTTTTATTTAAAGGTTCATTAACAGGTCCTAGAAGTTTGTTTTGCCAATTATTCCACTTATATTTTTTTGAGAAAACATAGAGTATAATAGGAAATATAACAAAAACTGGCATAAAAACATCCATAAAACCTGCTGCTTCTGGTAATGAGGTGTCTTTAAAAACGGAATGTGTTTGAAGAGCAGTCCAGTCTGCTGTTACCAATAATGCGGTAAATAAGTTATTTGCTGCATGAAAGCCTAAAGCTAGCTCAATACCTTCATCCATTAATGCTGTAATACCTAAAAATAAACCAGTTCCAATATAATAAACCATCACTATATAACCCAATTGCTTGACTTCAGGGTTAGAAATATGTAATAACCCAAAAACAACAGATGTTGTAATTAAAGGTATCCATTTATTCTTGGTAATAACACCCATTCCTTGCATTAAATAGCCGCGAAACAAATACTCTTCAAAGCTAGTTTGTAGTGGAATTAATGCAATGGCTATAACACATAAAATGATAAAAGGCATTAACTTAAAATTTAAAACATAATTTTCTGGTGTCATATAATAGTCCAAAAACACAAAGCTAGTGGATACAATTCCCCACAAAATAAAGGCGAACCAAAAACGCTTCCAATCAATTTTATCTCGTGCTGTTGTTAGGGAAACAATAGACTGTTTGTGGACGTATTTTGCTACTAAAAAAATGCCTACTAAACCCGCTGCAAATGAAAGCAGCATAAGAAACAGATTTAAATTCGGTTCTAATAACGTCATTAAATCAGTTTCATTCATCCCTAAAACACTATCACCATTAGCCATGGCTTTAATAAAAACGGCAATTGTGAATGGAATTTGCCCTATAAGTACAGCCATAAAAATAACCAGAATACCAATAATATATCGCCACCATTCGTGAAGACCTTTAAATGCTTGTGCTATGTACATGTTTATTGAATGTTACAATGAGTTAATGTGGTTATGAGTTCAAATTAAAATTCCAAGATTTAGTATAATCGTAAAATAAAGAGCCTTGTTTAATGGTTAATGGACTCTCAAAATTATTTGTAAATAAACCTCCAGTACCTAATCCTTGTGGCAAATTATTATTTAAAGTATAAGTCCATTGTGCAATAGCATTTAGACCAACATTACTCTCTAACGCACTTGTTATCCACCAACCTATTTTATTATTTTCTGCATGATTTATCCACTCTTGGCTACTATTCCAGCCTCCCACAAAACTCGGTTTTAAAATAATATATTGTGGTTTAATATATTCTAAAAGTTTTATTTTATTAGCAGTTTCAAAAACACCAATTAATTCTTCATCTAGTGCAATTGGCAAAGGTGTTTGAGCGCATAAATTAGCCATTGCGTCCATTTGACCAGCTTTTATTGGCTGTTCAATGGAATGTAGATTTAAATCTGATAATCGTTTTAATTTTTCTAAAGCTTCATGATTAGAAAAAGCACCATTTGCATCCACACGCAATTCAATATCACTAGCTGAAAATTCTTTCCGAATGGACTTTAGTAAAGTTAATTCTGTGTCAAAATCAATAGCGCCAATTTTCATTTTAATACACTTGAAACCTGCTTCAATTTTATCTTGTATTTGTTGTTTCATAAAAGCGGCAGTTCCCATCCAAATCAATCCATTTATAGGAATGGATTTGTTGTTTTGAGTAAATTGTGAAGGAAATAAACTAAAAGGTGTTTCGGCTTCTAAAGACTTAAAAGCCATTTCTAAACCAAATTGAATGCTAGGAAAGGCAATTAATTCAGCTTTTAGTGTTTCTAAACCTAAATGAATATTTAAACAAGTCCATTGTAATTTATCTTCGTAATCTGGAACATCATCAGCACTTAAGCCTCGTAAAATCCCACATTCGCCAATACCCTTTTTTTCGTTGTTTTTTAAAATAATAAACCAAGTTTCTTTGGTTTTTAAAACCCCTCTAGAGGTACCACTTGCTTGCTTGAAATTGAGAATATATTTATGATAAGTTGCTTTCATATTGTATCCAAAAGTACTTAATTTATTTTGTATTTTAGACATCAAAAAATAATCACAATGCCTGAATTCCCAAACATTATTCTATTTGCTATTCCTTTTTTTATTTTAGCCATGCTACTAGAAATGTATATTACTGCCAAGCAGCATATTAAGACATACGAGGTTAAAGATGCATTTTCATCTATCGCTATGGGACTAGGGAATGTATTTATTGGTTTTTTAAGTAAAGCCATTGTGCTTTTAGCATTTTTTTGGATCTATGATAATTTCAGATTGTTTACAATTCCTGTGGTTTGGTGGAGTTTTATTTTAATTTTCTTTGCAGATGATTTCTCCTATTATTGGTTTCATCGTATTTCTCATGAAAGTCGCTTATTTTGGGCGTCTCATGTAGTGCATCATTCCTCACAAAAATATAATTTGAGTACGGCACTTAGGCAAACATGGTCTGGTGGCTTTTATTCTTTTATTTTTTGGCTATGGATGCCTTTACTCGGTTTTCATCCTGCAATGATTTTATTACAAATGTCTATTAGTTTGTTATACCAATTTTGGATACATACGGAAACTATAGTTAGAATGCCAAAATGGTTTGAGGCTGTAATGAACACACCATCTCACCATCGGGTTCATCATGGTAGCAACCCGCTATATTTAGACAGAAATCATGCTGGAATTCTCATAATTTGGGATAAATTATTTGGCACGTTTCAGCCCGAACTTAAGGAAGAAAAAGTCATTTATGGATTGGTTGTTAATATTGAAACCTATAATCCTGTAAAAATTGCTTTTTTAGAATGGCAAAATATGTTTAAAGATGTGTTTTCTGGTGAAAAATCGCTTAAAAATAGATTTCTATATTTTATTAAACCACCAGGTTGGCTTCATGACGGTTCTGGAAAATTAAGTAATGATTTACGTCGTGAGTGGCTGAAGAATAATTTACAATCCCAATCTACTAAAGATAAATAATTATTTAATTAAGAGATACGCACTTTTGTTTGCATACTATGAATTTCAACAACAACGTTATTTGGATTACTGGCGCTTCCAGCGGAATAGGCAAAGCATTAGTTGCAAACTTGGCGCAACAAAACTGCCAACTAATTATTTCATCGAGACGTTTATCCGATTTAGAAATCGTAAAAGACAGCTGTCCAAATCCGGAACGTATAGCTTGTTTAGCTTTTGATTTAGCAGATTATAATAACATGTTACCTATTGCAGAACAAGCATTATCCTGTTTTGGCAAGATTGATATATTAATAAATAATGGAGGTATTAGTCAACGCTCGCTTATAATTGAAACAGATATAGCTGTCGATAAAAAACTAATGGAAATAGATTATTTAGGTACTGTTGCACTTACAAAAGCACTTCTACCCCATTTTATGAATCAAAAATCTGGTCAGTTTGTTACAGTAACCAGTTTAATGGGGAAATTCGCATCCCCTTACCGCTCTGGATATTGTGGAGCAAAACATGCACTTCACGGTTTTTTTGATGCTTTGCGTTTAGAACATGAAAAAGATGGAATTTCTGTAACCCTAATTTGTCCAGGCTTTGTTAATACAGATATTGCCAGAAATGCTTTAATTGGAAATGGAAACAAACAAAATAGTCAAGATGAAGCTACAGAAAAAGGACTTCCAGTAAACGTTTTTGCCAAACGCATGCTAAAAGCCATTTATAAGAAAAAGTTTGAGGTATATATAGGAAAAAAAGAAGTTTTAGGTATTTATTTAAAACGCTATTTCCCCAAGTTTCTTCACTGGTTTACTTTACGAAGTGTAGTGCGTTAGTTTAATTTATTTTAACAAGTTCCATTTCACCAAAGGATAATCCTTGTTCCAACTTTGCACTTCCTCTATAGGTAATTGTTGGTTCACCATAAGAAACTATTTTAAGTCTATCAGATACATTGCATTGGTAACTACCATCTCCATAAGCGGTTATTTTAGTTTCTTTATTATTTACTTGAGAAAAATCCACCGTACTTTCACCATAGCCAACAATTTTTTGATTTTCAATACTTCCTTTTTCAATAACTAAATAACTTTCGCCATAAATGGATACTTTTAAATCTTTTAACGTGACGTCTTTCATGGTTACTTGAGTTTCGCCATAAATAGTGAATGTTATTTTATCTGAAATGATAGCATCTTCAAAATTAAAACGCTCTTCGCCTCTTAATGAAAATGATTTTACTTTTTTGTAGTAAATAGTTGCTCTAGCCACAGTTCCGTTATAAGCATCATAAGTTCTGTTTTTCGTGCTTTTTTCTTTGTCTTTTTCAGTGATAATTTTAGCATCATCTAAATACACTTGGAGTGTTTTGTTTTTTACTTCCACATTAATTTCATCCATGGACTCGCTTATCATTTCAATAACCACTTCCTCTTTATCACCTGTTTTAAACACAACTTCTATATGCGGACTGATAATCACTTTGTCAAACGTTTTAACATTGAACGTTTTGTTTTGCGCAACAAGTAAATTAGCACTTAATAAAAATGTAATCAGAAAAAAGGTAATAACTTGTGTGGTACTTTTAAAAACGGTTTTCATAATGGTTATTTTGATTCGTATACCATTAAAGACAAACACTTTTTATGATTGTTACAGTTTTAAGAGAATTATTAATTTATAACTCCAAACTTTCACCAATTCCCAACAACATCAAATCTTTATCTTTTTCAAAAAACTTGCGTTTGGCAACTTCATGATCAATTTCTATATAGCCAAACGTATCAAAATGATAACCGAGTACTTTATCACATTGAACGAAATCGCTAGCCAGAATAGCATCATCAATTCCCATGGTAAAATTATCGCCAATTGGCAGAATAGCTAAATCTAACTTGGTTCGTAATGGAATTAATTTCATATCCATAGTTAAAGCGGTATCACCTGCTATATAGATGTTTTTATGTTCGCCTTCAATTACAAAACCGCCTGGTTGCCCACCATAACTACCATCTGGAAAAGATGACGTATGAATAGCATTAACATATTTGACTTCTCCAAATTCAAAATCCCAGGTTCCTCCATGGTTCATTGGATGTCCTTCAAAACCTTTATTTTGAAAATGGGTAACTATTTCAAAATTAGAAACAATAACAGCATCGGTATTTTTAGCAATAGCCTCCACATCCAGAATATGATCTTGATGCGCATGGGTTAGCAAAATATAATCTGCTTTAAGCGAGTTAATATCTATATGTTTTGCATTTGGATTACCAGTAATAAATGGATCTACAAGAATATGAACACCATCTACTTCTATTCCTAAACAAGCATGACCGTAAAATGTAATTTTCATTGAAAATGGGTTTAAAATTGTTGTAGTGAAAAATACAAAATCTTAAACTATTTCAGTAGGTCTTAAAAAGAAAATCTATTAAATAACATAACCAACTCCCATTAAAATGGCGAGCAAAAAGGTAGAAATAGCCACTTTTTTTAGTTCTGAATCTAATAAAGCTGGATTTGTAGTTTTTTTAACATATAATAAATGCTTCACTAATGGAACATACATAACCATAAACATTAAATTATATGCAGATACATAATACAAAACAGCAAATAAAGTAGAAATTAAAATAGCTCCACCAATTAATACATATTGATAGCGTTTGGCATTTATTAAACCCAGTTTAACAGCTAAAGTAATTTTATTAGATTTAATGTCCGAATTTATATCACGCATATTATTTAAATTTAAAACTGCTACACTTAACAAACCTATTGTAATGGCTGGTAAAATAATAACATGGTCAATTTTTAAAGTATATAAAAAGTACGTTCCTAAACCACTTACTAATCCAAAGAATAAAAACACAAACACATCACCCAACCCTTTGTAACCGTAAGCAGAATCGCCTACCGTATAATTAATGGCAGCATAAACCGAAAATGCGCCTAATGCTAAAAATAGCATGGTATACAAAAAGTGACGCATACCAAACGCATTAAATAATAGCATAACAACTAATGCTATAATAACTAAAATATTAATTTTTATAGCCTCAAACATTTGGTCTGGAGTTACTTGACCACTTTGCAAGGCTCGCTGTGGACCAACACGATCTTCATTATCGGTTCCTTTTACACCATCGCCATAATCATTGGCAAAATTCGAAAGTACCTGTAATGCTACTGTTGTTAAAAGTGCTAAAACAAAAATATACCAATTAACATAGCCATTATAAGCCGCAAAACTGGTAGCTAAAATAATTCCTGAAACAGATAAAGGTAATGTACGAAGTCTAGCCGCAGATACCCAATTTTTAATTGATGGCATACACGTTATTTATGGAATCCATTTTTTTGGAAAGTTAGGTTTTCTTTTTTCTAGAAAGGCATCACGGCCTTCTTTAGCTTCGTCTGTCATGTAAGCTAGTCGTGTAGCTTCGCCAGCAAATACTTGTTGACCAACCATACCATCGTCTGTTAAATTCATAGCGAATTTCAGCATTTTTATAGAGGTTGGCGACTTCGCTAAAATTTCTTGAGCCCATTCATATGCAGTCGATTCTAACTCTTCATGTGGAATAACGGCATTTACCATTCCCATATCAAACGCTTCTTGAGCCGAGTAATTTCGCCCTAAAAAGAAAATTTCACGTGCTTTTTTCTGACCAACCATTTTTGCTAAATAAGCCGATCCGTAACCACCATCAAAACTAGTTACATCAGCATCGGTTTGTTTAAAAATAGCGTGTTCTTTGCTAGCAAGGGTTAAATCGCACACCACATGTAAACTATGTCCACCTCCAACAGCCCAACCTGGAACGACTGCTATGACTGCTTTTGGCATAAAACGTATTAACCGTTGAACTTCCAAAATATTTAATCTGTGGTAACCATCATCACCAACATACCCTTGATGTCCGCGTGCTGTTTGATCGCCTCCAGAACAAAAACTGTAAACACCATCTTTAGTTGAAGGACCTTCGGCCGATAATAAAACAACACCAATATTGACATCTTCATGTGCATCATAAAAGGCATCATATAACTCACTCGTTGTTTTCGGGCGAAATGCATTTCGAACATTGGGTCTGTTAAAAGCAATACGCGCTACACCATCAGATTTCTGATACGTGATGTCTTCATATTCTTTAACCGTTTTCCAGTTTGCTACGCTCATTTTCTTTATTTTTGACAAAAATAATTATTATTTACCTAACAATTCAGTACCATGAGACATATTCTGTTTTTATTCGCTTTTATTTTTACATTCGCAACCAGTTTTTCACAAAGCTATTCGTTTAAATCCGTTATTGATTTAGATGCGACGGATGTTATTAGTCAAGGAAATACGGGAACTTGTTGGAGCTTTTCAACATCGTCATTTTTAGAAAGTGAAGTAATCAGGTTAACAGGAAAACAAATTGACATTTCTGAAATGTTCCAAGTGCGCCATACGTATCCAAAAAAAGCATGGAATTATGTGATGCGCCAAGGAAAAGCCCAATTTAGTGAAGGCGGTTTGGCTCATGATGTTATGAATAGTATTCGCGATTATGGTTTGGTACCACAATCTGTTTACAGTGGTATGGAAACTGGTGCAACGGGACACAATCATGCTGAAATGGTAGCTGTTTTAAATGGTATGTTGGACGTTTATATTGATAATCCTGGTAGAAGTTTATCGCCAAAATGGCAAGCCGTTGTGACTAGCACTTTAGATACCTATTTAGGAAAAGACATTACGACATTTAATTATGAAGGTGTGGAATATACGCCAAAATCCTTTCAGGCCATGACAAAGATAAATCCTGATAATTATGTGAGCATTACTTCCTTTTCACATCAACCATTTTATTCGCAATTTATTTTAAACATTCCTGATAATTTCTCGAATGGAAGTTTTTATAATGTACAATTAGATGAATTGATAGCCACTATTAACCACGCTTTAGAAAACGGTTTTACGGTTGAATTGGATTGTGATGTAAGCGAAAAAACGTTCTCTGCAAAACATGGTGTTGCTGTTATTCCTGAAGATGATGCAACGGCTGCCGAAGCCATAATCAGCGTGCGTCCTGAAAAAACAATCACACAAGCTTATAGACAACAAGAATTTGAAAATTATGCAACTACAGACGATCATTTGATGCATATAACTGGAATGTTAAAAGATCAAAATGGTACAACATATTATAAAGTAAAAAATTCTTGGGGAACGGATGAAAGTCGTGTTGCCAATAATGGATATGTTTATATGAGCGAAGCTTTTATGCGCTTAAAAACGATATCAGTTATGGTTCATAAAGATGCTGTTTCTAGCGATTTAAAGAAAAAGTTGAAGATATAATTGTAATTTATATTTCAAAAAAAACGATTATAAACATCTAATTTATAATCGTTTTTTTGTAAACTCTAAAAATAAATTCTACTTATTATACCAAATAAATCCCGTCGTCTTTAATTTCTATCAGTTTCTTTCTATATAAAGTCCCAACCGCTTTTTTAAAGCTTTTCTTACTCATTTGGAGTGTGTTCTTTATAGCTTCAGGATCAGATTTATCTGTCAGGTTTAAATAACCACCATGATCTTCGAGTTCCTTCATAATTAAATCGGCATTCGGTTCAATACTACGGTAACCCATTTTACCTAATCCAATATCCAATTTATTATCAGGTCGGATTTTCTTTACGTATCCTTTTAATCGGTCACCTATGGATAGATCCTGAAAAATATCATCATTAAAAATTAAGCCTTGATGCGTTTTATTTACAATCACATTCATACCAATATCTGATGGATGCGACACTATTAAATCCACTTCTTGAAATGCTTCAACTGTTAATTCTTTATTATCTAAAAACTGATTAGTTTTACTAGATGCTACCAAACGATTAGATTCATCATCTAGAAAACAATATACCAAATACCAGCCACCTTTTTTCATACTGTAGGCTTGTTCTCTAAATGGACAGAATAATTCCTTAACCATTCCCCAATCTAAAAAAGCACCATGTTCTGTGACCGCATTACATCGTAATAATGCAAATTCGCCACGTTGAATATACGGTTTATCGGTAACGGCAACAAGGCGTTCTTCATTATCTAAATATACAAATACATCCAGTTTATCCCATATTTTAAATTCTTTTGGGACATAACGGTTTGGTAATAAAACCTCGTTTCCGTCAGCATCTTCTAAGAACAATCCTGGTTCGGTTTCGCGAAGTATTTCTAATGTATTGTATTCTCCAATTTTTATCATGTGGCAAAGGTACTATTTTATGAGATATTAAGATACACGTGAAAATAGTTTTAGATAAAATTTAATTTACTTAATATATTTGAAATAATTTAGCAACACATCATCATTAAGAGTTCTGGGAGTAAATATTTCCAATATTTTCGGTTGATCCGATTCTTTATAAAAATCTTTCAATTTATTTTTAAGTTGAATAGCATTTGATGCCGTTCCATATTGAAAGCCATACATGTTAGACAATTGTTTAGCGGTTAAATTATGTTTGGTTTCAAAGAAGTTTTCGAAATTTTCAGAGTTTTTATTTCCTGGTAAAATTCTAAAGATGCCACCTCCTTGATTATTCACAATAATAATTCTAAAATTATTAGGAATATAATTGTTCCAAAGCGCATTACTATCGTAAAAGAAGCTTAAATCCCCTGTAATAAATACCGTTTGTTTTTTTTGGCTTACAGCACATCCAATAGCTGTAGATGTACTGCCATCAATACCACTTGTGCCACGATTACAAAAGACTTGAATGGATTTATGAATGTCAAAAAGTTGTGCATACCTTATAGTAGAACTATTTCCTAATTGCAAAGATATTTGCTGTGGTAAACTTTTGAATAACATATCAAAAACCTGAAAATCAGTAAATTGAATTTCATTTAAATAGTCAAGATGTTTTTCTTTTCTATGATTTTTTACCTGTTCCCAAGTCGCTTTGTAATCACTCTTTACAAAATGTGTGATTTGTGGTAAAAAGGTTTCGAAAAAATTATTTGGTGTGGTTTCAATATGTTTCTCTAAACAGAAAAATGTATCATTAGCATAATCACGATCTATATGCCAATGCTCTTTGGGCTGGTAACTTCTTAAAAAAGCTTTGATTTTTTTAGAGACAATAAGTCCACCGAAAGTGACTAAAATATCAGGTTGTAACTCCTTGAAATCGTCTTCATCTAAAGGCGCAATCATGGTATCAATACTATTAAAAAAACCTGGATTACAAATATTGGAAGTGGTTTCAGTAAATACAATAACACTATTATCTTTCACCAATTCATCTAACCATTTTTGTTCAATTTCGTTGGGTGGGTTTACGCCAACTAAAACCATTTTTTTTGCTGCGCTATTCCACATGTCCAGACATTCGTTGTAGATAAAATCGTCTACTTTACTGGCTCGTTTTTCAAAATCTATAACTTTTGGATTGACGCTTAATGTATCTGTTAACTCATAAAGTGGCTCATGAAACGGCATATTAATATGAACAGGACCACGTTTGGATAAAGCCTTATTGAGAGCTTTATTAATTTCCGTTTCGTTCTCTTGCTGCAATTCCTGCTTTCTTCCTAAAAAGCGCTCTAATTTGTTTTCAAGTGTTTTTAATATAGCAGGTTCATCTTCATCTCGATTTTTAAATTCGGCATCCATTTGAGAGCTTAAATTTGCCGTATAAACAATATGATTTTTATAAACATCACGTTGGTTAATGGTTTGTCCATCACCAATATCTATTAAATGTTTAGGTCTATCAGCAGATAAAACCACTAATGGAATATGGCTATAATAAGCTTCTGCTATAGCTGGGTAATAATTTAAAAGCGCACTACCTGAACTACAAACAACGGCAACCGGCTTTTGGATTTGCTGGGCAATTCCTAATGCAAAAAAAGCAGCACAACGTTCGTCTACAATACTGTAGCATGTAAAATAATCATCGTGCGTAAAACCGATGGTTACTGGCGCATTTCTACTACCTGGCGAAATAACAATATGTTGTATATTTTTAGCTTTACAAAGCAGAACAATGGTTTGAGCAAGCGGGATTTTTGGGTATTGCATGTAAGATAGAATCTAACTGTAAAAATAACAAATAGCTGACTGATAAAAAACTATTGCAATACCTTTTTCATGGTAACCGATTTAGCTACGGTTTCCTCCCATTCTGCGTTAGGATTAGAGTCATTTGTTATGCCACCACCAATGTATATAATGGCTTCTTGATTTTGAATTTGCATACAACGCAGATTTACAAACAAATTTGAAACTCTTTTAATACTCGCATACGCATTGTTTTCAACATTACGCCTGTTAGAATTTCTTGAAACGGCTTTTTTAACGTTTAATTCGCCTAAAAAACCTGTGTAAAATTCACGTTTATAGTGTTCATTTTCTAAAATAAACTTTTGAGCTATTTCCTTTGGAATCCCACAAACAGCTGGTGTTGGATGTAAGGTCTCAATAATGTTTTTAATACGTGATTCATCAGAATTGATTCGTCCCGAAATATGCGTTTTTAAATGCACTAAATTTCCTGCTCTTACGGTTTCAATATCAGAAACCTTTAAAGTTTCTAACTGATTTTTTAAATTTGAAACTATAAAATTGGTGACTATTTGTTGTTCTTCAAATTCTTTTTCTCCCCAAGCAACATCCAATGTATTATTGTAAATTTTTGTTCCTGCTAATGACATGGTGCTGAATTGCTTGTTTTCAATATGAAGCAATGTTTCTGGTGTGGCTCCTAACCATAAGCCTACTTTTGGGTGAAACCACACATATATATAAGCAGTTGGATAGGTTGCTAATAACTTTTTAAAGATTACTACAGGATTACTTTCAGAAATAGTAACAGATTCACATCTAGAAAGAACTACTTTTTGAAATGTACCCTTTTGAATTTGTTGAATCCCTTTTTCTACTAGTTTAATATGATTTTCCCTTGCAGAAATATCAATAATAGTTTGATAGACTTCAGATGTTGAAGAATTTAACAGTAACTCTTGAGAGTTATCATGACTACATTGTATAGTTTCAGAACCTTCAACAGGAATTAAAATACTAGTTTCTTTGGAATTAAAAGGTGAAAAAACAAAACCACTTTCTGTAAATTCTGTTGTTTGGTAAAGTGTTTTATCCTGTTGCAGAAACGATTTAATTGTTCCTTCATTAGGATTTCTATAAGCTACAAAAGGCAAGTTATTTGCAAACTGATCTTGAAGTTTCTGGAAAAAATCAGTGGAATTCATGTCTTATTTTTTTCTTGGTAATGATATGGTAGATAAACGGCAAATAGAAATTAGATTATCATAATCGTCAGTAACACGAATATCTAACAACTGTGTGGTTCTTCCTTTGTGCAAAAATGTTGCTTTGGCATAAACATGTCCTTCCGTAACACTTTTTACATGGTTAGCCGTAATTTCGGTACCACGAATAAAAACTTCATCTAAATTCGAAAATAAATGTGAAGCAAAACTACCAACACTTTCCGCTAATGCAGCTGTTGCACCACCATGTAATACGCCATCAGGTTGATACACACGAGAATTAACTGGCATTTTTGCTATTAGAAAATCATCACCAAAATCGGAAATACTAATTTCTAGAGTTTCCATCAAGGTATTTTTACAAATAGCGTTGATTTCTTTTAGTCTGGCTTCTTTAGATATAGACATAAATTTCTGTATTTTTAAATCGAATTGTAAAAGTACAAAACACCAACAACAAATGAATCTAACTGAAAAGGAAATATCCTACACCACTACTAATAGTTATGCCACTTTAAACACATTAACAGGTTCCACAAAAAACGTCTGGTTTGTATGTCATGGTATGGGTTATTTAAGTCGGTATTTTTTAAGATATTTCCAAGGTTTATCTGCAGCCGAAAATTATATTATTGCACCACAAGCACCCAGTAAATACTACACACCTCCAAAGTTTAAACATGTTGGAGCTAGTTGGCTAACCAAAGAAAACACCGTAAAAGAGACTGAAAATATTATGCGTTATTTTGATTCCGTTTTAGCTGCTGAAGCAATCCCAATGGATATTAACTTAATTGTTTTAGGGTACTCTCAAGGTGTGAGTGTAGCATCGCGTTATCTTGCCAAACGCCAATTGCAATGTTCTCAATTGGTGCTTCATTCTGGCGGAATTCCCAAGGAATTAATTGCTGCTGATTTTCAGTATTTAGATGCTTTAGCAAACGTATCACTTATTTATGGAACTGAAGATGAATATTTAAATGAAGACCGCATTATAAACGAAGAAAAACGAGCAAAAGAACTGTTTGGTAATCGTTTGAAAATAGTACCTTTTAAAGGTAAACATATTGTGAATGTTGAATTAATTAATAAACTCGTTTAAAATGAATGCACATCTACTAGAAAACGATTTTGTAAAACTGACGCTTTTAGACTTAAGTAATTACAAATACCTATCTGAAATTGCAAAAGAAAAAGATTTAATTTTTTACTCACCCAGTACCATTTCAACACCTGAAAGTCTTAAGGAATATGTTCAAACTGCCGTTGATGGCTACTATAATAAAACGATAATCCCTTTTATTATTTATGATAAGAAAAAGGAAGCTTATGCTGGAAGTACCCGTTTTGCAATGATTAACAGAAAAAATAGTGTGTTACATATTGGTTGGACATGGATTGGTAAAGATTTTCAAGGTTCCGGATTAAATATGCAGATGAAGTTTTTAATGCTTCAATATGCTTTTCAAACTTTAAAATTTGATAAAGTTGAATTCCGTATCGATGAACGAAATATCAAATCTAGAAAAGCAGTAGAGAAAATTGGAGGAACGCTAGAAGGTGTTTTACGCAAAGATACGGTAATGTTGGACGGTTTTAAACGTAGTACTTGCTGCTATGGTATTTTAAAAGAGGAATGGCAGGACATTAAATCTACCATTTTTAATGGGTTTAAATAAAAATATAGTTTATTTTAAAATGAGCTGTGTTCAACTCATAAGTGCAACACACTCATTTTAAGTTTTTCAA
>TARA_R110002012_G_scaffold21280_7_pt1 | contig 42546 bp, 21 predicted proteins | sample TARA_R110002012 | Tara Oceans TARA_R110002012 (sample SAMEA4396515) | marine metagenome | biome: Westerlies Biome; feature: [DCM] deep chlorophyll maximum layer (ENVO:01000326); material: water (ENVO:00002006), including particulate matter (ENVO:01000060) such as... | depth 40 m
AATTTGTTGAATATCCCGGATTTTGTTCTAGAACAGCATCTTTATTCAGTTGTATCTCACGAAGTGGAATAGGAAAAAGTTCGTGGAACTCTTGCAAGCCTTCTATACGCATCGTTTGTGGTAATGGTATATTTTGATCCTGCACATTGAGACCAGAGGCCCGTTCTACTAGCATTTTGGTACGCATCAAAGTCATTCTTCGATTTTCTTCGGCAAGCAATTCTCGCACGCGTTCATCCAGAATAAAATCTAAAGACATTTCTCCTGCTACTACCTGAGGTGCGTTTGCACGAGTTCTAAGGATATTTATTGTTGTTGCAGCTCCGGTAGTATTATTTTGCATTACTTGAGCCTCAGCTTTTAGTAAGTAGGTTTCTCCTAATCGCATAAGGATAAAATCTTTCCACATTCCAAAACCGAATACATCTGCCGGATCAAAATGTCCCCACTTTAGAGAATACGGATTGATTCGAGCTAAGGTATCAATGCCGGAATATGGTACCAAATCACCGTAAATATCTGCAAAATTTGGATCAGGATTGTTGTATCTAAAGCGTCTATGAATAGAGTGTTTTGAATTACGCATATCTGTCTCATCGTATAAATCATATACAACCCAATTATTGAGGCGTATACGAGAAAGTCCACGACCTCCCAGACTATCTGCTGGGATCATACCATTTACATTGTGATAACCTGCTCCCCAAACTCGACGCTGTTGTGGGTTGCCACTCGAACCTCCACGTACATCTGACGGATTCTCATTTTCTAATACCCATAATGCTTCAGTATTACCTTGTGAACGTCGTTGATTGCCTTTGAAGAACATATCAGAAAAAGGATCACCTTCTTCTGAAGCTTTTACTCCATAACGTTCAGTTATAAGTTGAAATGCCTGGCTATTAATGATAATATCTGCTTGATTTTCTGCTAGATCTGGCTTACCAGCACGCAGATAAAATTCTGCGAATAATTGATTAGCAACATACCTATTTACACGAGCTTCAAATTGAGGTGCATTAGTAGGTTCTCCTAGATTTTCAGTTGCAAACTGTAGATCTGTTTCAATTTGAGCGTTAATCTCGTCTAATGTATTACGCGTATAATCAAAACGAGCTTCTGTAATTGGCTCAGTAATTAAGGGAACTCCACCAAAAAGCGTAGCAAGATTATTATAAGCATATGCTCTAAAAAATCGAGCTTCGGCATTTATAGCATCTTTTTGTTCCTGAGTTAATTCTGTAGAGGTCGAACTTTCAATACTTCCAATTATACTGTTAGCGTTTTCAACCATATTATACCATAACTCCCAACTTTGAAACGCTGCATTGTCATCTGTGGTCAACTGGTTGTATTTATAATATGGTACTTCAATTCCTTGCGGTGCTGTGGGCCAAGTGATATCTGTTCCTGCTTGCCATACAGATAGCCAGCCTTGATCGCCGCTACGTGTGTAAAATGTACTCAACATCTGGTATAAGCCTAATAATTGAGCTTGATAACCTAGTTCATCATTCAAAGTTTCTGGCGTATAGTCAGAACGTATTTCTTCTACCAGAAAATCATCACTACATGAACTTAGTATAAATATGTTTAAGCTCAATAGTGCTATAATTATCTTAGATCTATTTTTCATAAAATGTATCATTATATTTTTATGTAGTATTATAAAGAGACGTTAAGTCCTAATGAGAATGTGCGTACCACGGGATAATTGTTAGTCCAGTCACCTGACCCCCTATAAGATTGACTACTTTCTGGATCCCAACCCGTCCAGTCAGTCCAGGTATATAGATTTCTGCCTGTTGCGTAAATCATCAAATCACTAAGCCCTAATTTTTCTATTTTCTCAATAGGAAATCTGTAGCTCAAACGAATGTCTTTAAGTCTTACAAAACTAGCGTCTTTAGGATACCCATAGCCTAATGTATTACGGTATGTAAGTGAAGGAAATTCATTACTTTGGTTTTCAGGAGTCCAGTAACCTACTTCTGCTGGTGTATTTCTACGTGCCAACTCATCACCATAGTTTAAATCGGGATTTCCTTTTAATACACCTTGTACCGTTTGTAAGAAAATTGCTAAATCAAAATTTTTATAGGAGAAGGTATTTGTAAGCCCACCAGTCCACTCAGGAAGAGAAGAACCTAAATACGAACGATCATTTTCTGGATCTATTACACCGTCACCATTAAGGTCTTCAAATTTGAGATCACCAGGGTTTGCATTAAAGGTACCGGTGTCTTCACCTTCCTGCCAAACACCAGCTAGTCTATAATCGTAAATAGCACCTAGCGATTTACCTATAAACCAGCGGCTGGGAATATCATCCTTACCATCGCCATAGAGATCTAAAATCTCATTTTTATAAGTTGAGAAGTTTAAATTAGTTTCCCACTTAAAATCACCTGTATCAACATTTATAGAACTTATGCTAAATTCAAAACCTCTGTTTTCAACTTCGCCAATGTTTTCTATTATATTACGCGTCCCTGTTAATGCCGGGATACTACGATTGAGTAACAAATCTTTAGTTTTAGATTTATAAACCTCAACAGAACCATTAATGCGGTTATTCCATAGTCCGAAATCTGCACCTAAATTTCCAGAAGTCGTCGTTTCCCATTGTAAATTAGGATTTCCTAAGCCATTTATAAATGTACCTGTGTAAGCTTGTCCACCAAATGGATATACGGTAGTTCCTGTTCTGGTTTGAGTTTGATTTATACCCACGCCTCTGTTTCCAGTTTTACCATAAGACAAGCGTAATTTTAAATTATTAATGGCATCTGCATTTTGCATAAAAGATTCTTTGTGTATATTCCAACCTAAAGCAGCAGATGGGAATACACCATATTTACTGGTATTTGCACCAAAGGCAGAATAGCCATCACGACGAACCGTAGCAGTAACTAAATATTTACTGTCATAATTATAGTTTACTCGACCCATTTGAGATACTAGTGTAGAAAGGGTGCTATAATTACGGCCAGGATCTGCAGATAAAACTTCGGCTGCCGATATACGATTAAATGATAATTGATCATTTACAAAACCCACACCAGTTAATTCTTCTCTAAAAAAGTCATTAGACTGGGCACTATACAGGGCTGTAAAATCTAAATTATGCTTGCCAAAGCTCTTTGCATATTTCAAAATATTTTCTACAATCCATACTTTTTCCTCATCACCACCTATTACAGCGGTCCCACGGTTATCATTTGCCGCTCTACCTTTATAGGTTTTGTATGAATACGGATTTATGGTGTATGATGCATTTACACGATATGATAAACCCTCTAAAAACGCAGGAGTAATTTCGGCAAAAACATTCCCCGAAAGGGTGCGCTCGCGTACTTCACGATCTGTGGTTAAACCTAATAAAGGGTTTTCATATAATAACTCAGGTAACATGGGATTTATAATAAGCTGGCCGTTATCATCATATGGTACAGAGTACGGACTCATTGCTGTAGCAAGTAATAAATTTGCCCGGCCACCGTCAAAATTGTTATTAGCAAAAAAAGTATTTAAACCTACTTTTAAATAATCTGTGATTTCAACGTCTAGATTAGAGCGCAGCGTAAGTTTTTCATAATCATATCCTTTTATAACGCCTTGCTGGTCTAAGTAACCACCAGAAACAAAATACTTTACTTTTTCACTACCTCCGCGAATGCTTAAATTATGCTCTTGTATGATACCAGATTGTGTTACTTCTTTAAACCAATCTGTAGTTCTACCGGCGTTAAAGTTGTCTATTTCGCTTTGATTTTCTAGAACACGATCTTGAGTAACACCCGGGTTATTCTGGCTAAAAAAGTCTGCATACTTTTGTACATATGCATCAGGGCCTAATGGGTTAAGAATATTTGCAAATTCTTCTACAGCAACATAAGTGCTATAATTTATTATAGGTTCACCACTTACACCTCTCTTTGTTTGTATAAGTATTACCCCATTTGAACCACGAGTACCATAGATAGCAACTGCAGATGCATCTTTTAAAATCTGGATAGATTTTATATCTCGCGTATTTATATCATTTAAAGTACCTGTAAATGGTATTCCGTCAAGAACAATAAATGGACTAGTACTTCCAGTAATGGAGTTTACGCCACGTACTTGTATAGAACCACTCGATCCTGGTACAGATGAGTTTTGGCTAATATTTAAACCAGCTGTAGTTCCTTGTATGGCTTGAGTGACGTTTGTAACGGGTAGGTTTTCGAGACGATCTTCAGGTACAGACGATACAGATCCTGTTACATCAGAACGCTTTTGACTTCCGTAGCCCACGACAACGATTTCGTCAAGAGAGCCAATATTCTCTTCAAGTGCTATATTAACTACTGATTTCCCATTTACTGTAATCTCTACCGTTTTCATACCTACATAAGAAAATATTAAGACATCATTCTCTGAGGTAGTATTAAGTTCATACTTACCATCAAAATCGGTAGTAGTTCCAGTTGTAGTACCTTTTACTAGCACTGTAACTCCAGGTAGGGGCATTCCGTCTGCTGCGATAGTTACTGTACCTGTAATTTTTTGCTGTAAATTTTCTGACAGCGTTGTAGAAGCCTTTATGGGATAGCTCAAAACTAACAATAGACAGAAAATCAAGGAAGATTTAAAGCATATTAATTTTTGTTTCATAGGTGTAAATTATAAATGAATACTATTAAATTATGGTTAAATGTATAAATAACATTTAATATTAGCTTTGAATTGTTAATTATTTTTTTTTGGGCAAATGATCCTAGAGAATTTGCTGTGTAAGAATTCTATAGTGATAATAATTCAAAGTTTTTTAAACAATAACCCATAGGCTTTGATTTTCAGAATTTTGACGAATTGTTCGCAAATTAAGTAGATTAAAATAAAATTAAACAAATATAAATGTATAAAATACATTTATATTTGTTTAATTTGTTATTTTCACATTTATTTTCAAAAATTGATTTATCAAATTTTGTAGAATTAGAAGGAAGTCCAAACTATAGCTCAATTTTATTTGGATTATCAAGTTGTTTCATTACTATCTAGCGAGTTTTTTACTAGGTAGGTTATTAAATATCTTAGTATGTTATCTTTAAAAATTTCACTTATTGCACTTGCTAGCTTAGTGTTTTCGTGCTCTAATCCTACAGAGCCTACAAAAAAAACAGCTTATTTATTCACTTATTTTACTGGCAATGCAGAAGGGGAGGAAGCGGTACACTACGGCATAAGTAGAGATGGGTATAATTTTTATGCCTTAAATAACGACAAGCCTATTATAAATACAGAAAGTATTAGTGAGACCGGTGGTGTAAGAGATCCCCATATTTTGAGAGGTACTAAAGATTCTAATTTTTACATGGTACTTACAGATTTAAAAACGGATAAAGGATGGAGTAATACAGGTATAATTCTTGCAAAATCAGCAGATTTGATAAGCTGGAATACTACAGTTATTGATATAGCTAAAACATTTCCAGAGTTTTCCGATATTACTCGGGCATGGGCTCCCCAAACGATTTATGATGAGGCTACCGGTAAATACATGGTTTATTTTTCAATGCTTCAGCCGGGTAGCTATGATAAGATCTATTATGCCTACATCAACAGAGATTTTACGGCTTTAGAAGAAGCACCAAAACAATTATTCTATAGTCCCGATGAGAAGTCGTGCATAGATGGAGATATCATTAGTAAAGAGGGCAAGTTCTATTTATTTTATAAAACAGAAGGGACTGCTACAAAAGGTATTCGAGTAGCAGTTTCAGACAGCCTTACTTCAGGATATGAACCTATCGAAGGTTACGTAGATCAGACCGATAGAGCTGTAGAGGGTTCTAGTGTGTTTAAAATCATAGATAGTGATACCTATATTCTGCTATATGATATGTATATAGATGGCAAATATCAATTTGCAGAAAGTACAGATCTACTAAATTTTAAAGCATTGGGCGCAGATAAAATTTCGATGAATTTTCATCCGCGCCACGGGACGATTATCCCAATAACCGAAGAAGAGTCTGCACGTTTACTCAAAGAGTTTCCATCAAAAGAGTTGCCACTTATTTTAGGAGCGCAGGCAGATGCTGTGAGAAAACAAAACATCGTTGTTGACCCGGCTAAAAAAACGGTCTATCTTCCCATACGTGTAGATAAGAACTTACAAAAATTAGATGCGCAATTAATTGCTTTTCCAGGAGTTAAAATTCAAGAGGCTGGTGTACAAGATTTTTTAAAAGGTGGAAAACCGTACACCGTTGTATTGCCTGACGGCGAAAAAATCACATATGCTGTTGAAGCAGCTATAGCAAAAAATCCAGCTCTGGATGGATTTTACGCAGACCCCGAAATCATTTATTCAAATACTGATAACAAATTCTATTTATACCCAACCAGTGATGGTTTTGACGGCTGGTCTGGCACCTATTTTAAAACATTTTCTTCTAAAGATTTAGTACACTGGCAAGATGAGGGCACTATTCTTGATCTTAAAAAAGATGTCTCTTGGGCAGATCGGAATGCTTGGGCACCGTGTATTGCAGAAAAAGAAATTGACGGTAAACTAAAGTATTTTTATTACTTCTCAGCTGCACAGAAAATTGGTGTAGCGGTTGCAGATAGTCCTGCAGGTCCCTTTGAAGATAAGGGTACTGCATTTTTAAGTGAGAAACCTTCAGCAATAAAACGTGGTGGTGGCCAGATTATAGATCCAGATGTTTTTACAGATCCTGCAAGCGGTAAAAGTTATTTTTACTGGGGGAATGGCTACCTGGGAGCAGCCGAACTTAATGAGGATATGCTATCGTTAAAAGAAGAAACCATTACAGATTTAACGCCAGATGAAACGTATCGAGAGGGGACTGAAGTGTTTTATAGAAATGGAGTGTATTATTTTTTGTGGTCTGAAGATGATACACGTAGTCCAAATTATCGAGTGCGCTATGCGACGGCTAAATCGCCATTAGGACCATTATTTATACCAGAATCTAATATAGTAATTCAAAGAGATGATAAAAACCAAATTTATGGTACGGGCCATAACTCTATAATTAATGTACCAGGAACCGATGATTGGTATATTGTTTATCACAGATTTACACGGCCACGCGGGTTGGAAATGGGCAGTCCTGCAGGATTTCATAGAGAAGTAGCAATAGATAAAATTACATTTGCAGAAGATGGCTCTATAAATGAAGTTATTCCTACGATTGAAGGTATAAATCCTGTTACTATTGTTGATTAAAAACTATGTACTGTCTTTAGCTGAATTTAAAAAAAGTACTTTCTTCTATGTTAATTTAACGAGGTTTCATTTAAGTATTCACTAGTTTGTACGTCTAACAGTTGTTTTACTTAAGAGTTGATGGTGTTTTACCATATTTTTCTTTAAATATTTTTCTAAAGTATTTTGCATCTGCAAAGCCTACTTCAAAAGACGCCTGAGAGACTGTGAAATTCTCCTTTTCAATAAGGTGAGCAGCTCGTTCTATTTTTAAATTACGTATATATTCATTAATATTTTGTCCTGTAGTAGCTGTTATTTTTCTATATAAAGAAGACCGGCTCATGCCTATTTCTTCAGATACCACTTTTACGGTTTTTATACCTTGCTGCATATTATTGTAAACGGCAGTATGAAATTCTTCTAGAAATTTTTTCTCTATTTGTAGCAATTTTCGATCATCATTATCTTGAAAAGATTCGTCACTAAACTTACTAGAAAATTCTTCTAAGAGTTTTTTACGTGTAGCAATTAAATTTTCAATACGTGCTCTTAAAACCTGTACATTAAAGGGCTTTACCATATAATCATCTGCACCTTCAGAATAGCCGGTTTCAATCATTTCAAAATTACTTTTAGCCGAAAGTAAAATTATAGGTATGTGGGAGGTTTCTTTTTTGTTTTTAAGAAAATGACATAAATCAATACCTGTTTTAACAGGCATCATTATATCGCTTATTATTAAATCGGGAATGTATTTACTGGCCTGCTGTATTCCTTCTTCGCCATTTTCAGCGTGGATAAGATCATAAGTTGAAGCCAATGCGCTGTCTAAAAATTCGAGAATGTCTGGATTATCATCTATCAGGAGTATGAGTTTTCTAGCATTTTCAGTTTGAATAAGTAAATCGTTTACGCTGGCATGTTCTATGGATACATCTACATCATTTATACGTTGTTCAACCGCTTTCTTGTTAAATAATGCATTAGGGCTATTTTTTAAAAATGCATTAATTAAGCGATCATCTTTAGGTAAAGTAAGTATGAATGTGCTACCTATATCTGGATTATTAAATACATTTAAGTTTCCATTGTGCAATTCGGCAAAGCGTTTTGATAGTGCTAGACCAATGCCTGTACCATCTTTTTTTATTGACGTATTTGATTGATAATACCATTCAAAAATATGGTTTAAATCATCTGCTATAATCCCACTTCCTGAATCACTTATACTCAGATATATTGATGTATGATCTTGAGTAAAACTTACTGCTATTTGACCACCTTTATCAGTATATTTTATTGCGTTTGAAATTAGATTATTAATAATTATGTGTAGCTTCTCCAGATCACAGTAAAATTTAATGGCATTTTGTGGCATGGTCACGGTCAAATCTATATTTTTCTTTTGCAATAACGGTTTATAAGTAGCAAGCCATTTAGACAAATGTTTAGTTAGATTATACTCATTGAGATGAAGTTTACTAAGACCTTCTTCGCTTTTTCTAAACTCAAGTAACTTATTGATAAATTGCAATAAGTTATTAGCATTGCGCTTAATCAACTTTAAACTGTTACGGTGTTCTTTTTGCTTTATATCATCAAGTAAGGTTTCTAATGGAGCAAGTATAAGTGTAAGAGGAGTTTTTAGTTCGTGTGAAAAACCGGTATAAAAACGAATACGCTCTTCGTTTAACTCGTGTTCTAGCTGTCTTTGTTTTTTTTCAAACAATAGAGAGTTTTTAAGTTTTATACGCTCTGAATAATATCTTAAGCCAGTAGTTATTAAAATTAGTGTATTAATAATGTAGAAAATATATGCAGGTATTGTTTTCCAGAAAGGCGGGAGTATGGTTATTTCAAATTCTTTGTAGTAGGACGATTCAATATCAGATGCTGCAGCTATTTTTAAATTATAATTGCCAGGAGGTATATTGCTAAAGTTTATATGGTTAGAGTTTTTCAAGCTCGTCCAAAAGTCATTATAACCTTCTAATTTGTATGAATAACTCACATTGTCTGCAAAAGGGAATTTTAAACTTGTAAAGTCGAGCGAAAAATTATTTTGATTGTGCTTGAGGATCAATTTATTACTATAAGCAATAGATTCTGTAAGAATCGCATTTTCATCTTGGGACTCTACAGTAATATCTGAATTATAAATAGATAATTTTTTAATTATAATGTTATTAGAAGATTGCTGCAAAGTAAGCTCTTCAGGTTTGAAAATGTTAAGACCCTTATTACCACCAAAATACATAAATCCGGTGCTGCTTTTAAGAGCGGCACCTATATTATAATCACTCTTTTGTATGTTATTAAAAGAATTTATGCTCTCTAAGGTATGCTTCACATAATTGTATTTTGTAATTCCTTTATAGGTACCTAGCCAAAGAATATTATCATCATACTGTGCAATGCTATTAACTGTGTTATTACTAAGACCATCTTTTTCAGTAAGATTCAAAGCTTGGGTATCTTCTCTACTAAAGTGTACAATGCCTCCATATTTTAATCCTGCAACAATACTATCATCATCTAACAACCAAATACAGAAAACGACATTATTTGTCATTCCCCCAAGATTTCCATTAAAGTAGGAGTATGCCTCTTTAGTTCTAGGGTTATATCTCAGAACCCCATTTCCATAAGACGCCATCCAAAGAACTCCCTTACTATCCATCTTAATATCACGTATATCCATTTTTGGATAGATAACATCTAATTCTGATACATAGTCAAAAGTATCTTCAGCAAAATTATATTTATAAAGGCCACCTCGATTTGTACCCACCCAGATATCGTTCTGTAGATCTTGGTATATCACACGTACATCATTTCCGTCTTGCGTATCTCCCTGCAAATAATAGCTCCATTTTTGAGTATTTAGATTATACATATTGAGGCCTTTTCTGTAAGTTCCTATCCAAAGACGTTGGGCATTATCTCTTAGTGTAGTTTGTACTTGATTAGATTTTAAGCCATTTGCAGTGCTGTAAACAGAATAGTCAAAGTTTCCAGTAAGAGGATCATACATATCAATACCGCCACCATCTGTACCTAGATAAATTTTGCCTGAAGAACACTCCGAAATAGCGCTTATACGATCGTGTGCTAACTTTTGAGATCCTATAAGATCGTTCTTTAGCAATTTTATAGGTTCGCCATTAGGATCAACAAAGTTTAAACCAGCATTAGTACCTATCCACATATTACCCGACTGGTCTTTAAAAATTGTGTTTATAGTTGCATTAAATATACTGCTACCATCTTCTTTAGGTAAATACTTACGTACACCAAATCTTAAATCGTTTTTAAAAAAAAGTTCTGGATCAATAATATTAAGGCCACCTCCGTAGGTGCCTATCCATATTTGACCATAGTTATCCTCGGCTACAGCTTGTACTTGATTATCACTAAGTCCTTTTTTTGAATGTGACTTGTTAAGACTTAACAAAGTTCCTTCTGGCGTCCTTATAGTTAAACCATTATTAGTACCAATCCATAAATTATTTTTGCTATCAATAAATAGGCAATTGATCCAGTTCGATTTTGTTGTTTTAGTATCAATTGATATATGCTCTACCTCAAGTGTTCTTAAATTGAGCTTATCTAACCCTTTATCAAATGTTCCTATCCAGATTATAGAATCTTGCTGATTGACAAGACTAGAAATCTTTGATGAGGTTAAAGCGTTGCCTCCTAAATAAGCTTCTTTATTTTTTTTATTATAAATGTGCAGACCTTGATTATAAGCCCCTATAATAAGACGTGAATCTTGTAATTCTACAAGAGAGTTAATACTAAGACTTAGGGTTGGGTCTATATCGTTAAATAGAGTTAATTGTTCTTTGCGAGGGTGATAACTATTAACACCACCATCTGTAGCTATTTTTATCTCGCCAGATTTACTAAGTATTAAATTTTGTATGTAATTATTACTTAATGCAGAACTCTCTCGTCTAAAAATTTTAAACTCATTGCCGTCATACATATTTAGGCCATCGGAGGTTCCTATCCATATAAATCCAAGCGAATCTTGCACAATAGATTTCACATTATTATTTGACAAGCCTTTTTCGGTATCAAGATTATAGAAACTAAGTCTTCGCTCTAGTGGAAATTGACTATTTAATTTTTCAGTTTGAGCATATAGTGATACATAGAATAGACTTGCAAAGAGCAGAATATATATTTTGTTTATCATAGGGAGAAAGCAAAATTTGACTACTCCAAGATCTTAAAATTTTATTAAAATATTTGGTTTCTTAATAAGAATTATCACAAAAAACTGGAGATATTATTGTCTTTGAACGATAAGCCCCCCTAATTATATCACTACGCCCCCTATTATAATCCTTTGATATTAAGAAAATTGTATAACTAATTAACATTACCTTTTGAATTAATATCTTACGCTTATTTTAAGTGTAAATAATACACAAAAATTCCGATATTTATATGAAATTACTTTGTTTACTCTTTTTTCTCATTATAGTGGCAGACCCATGTAGTTCTCAAAATACCTTTTTTGAGCCTGGTGCTATTTGGAAAGACACAGAGGGAAAACACATAAATGCCCATGGTGGAGGTATTTATTTTGAAGGAGATACATATTACTGGTATGGGGAACATAAAGGCCAAAGCAGTATTGCTCAAGTAGGTGTACGTGTATATTCATCTAGCGACCTCTATAACTGGAAAAATGAAGGTATAGCTCTTGCCGTTAGCAACGATTTAGATTCCGAAATAACCAAAGGTTCTGTTATCGAGCGTCCTAAAGTTATTTATAATAACAAAACAGGCAAGTATGTGATGTGGTTTCACCTTGAACTTAAAAATCAAGGATATGCAGCTGCGCGTACTGGTGTGGCGATTAGTGATTCTCCTACAGGACCTTTTAAATATTTAAAGTCTTATCGTCCCAATGCGAACGTATGGCCAATAAATTTTCCTCTATCAAACCAAAAGAGAACAAAAAAGAATGAATTATATGAATGGTGGACTCCAGAATGGAAGGCTGCTTTAATTGAGGGCCTCTATGTACGGAGAGATTTTAGAGAAGGACAAATGTCTCGAGATATGACAGTTTTTGTTGATGATGATGGTAAAGCATATCATATTCACTCTTCTGAAGAAAACCAAACTCTTCATATTTCTGAATTAACAGGTGACTATCTTGATTTTACATCGAGGTGGACTCGTATGAAACCTGGGGGTCAAAATGAAGCTCCCGCCGTATTTAAGCATAATGATACCTATTATATGATTACTTCGGGTTTGACCGGGTGGGCACCTAATGCTGCACGTTCATTTAGTGCAAAGTCCATCTGGGGGCCTTGGAAATCATTAGGTAACCCCGCCACGGGTAAGCTAGCTCAGGTGACATTTAATTCTCAAAGCACTTATGTATTGACGGTAAATGGAGTAGAGGATACTTTCTTATATATGGGCGATCGCTGGAATCCAAAAAATCACATTGATGGTAGATACATCTGGTTACCCATTAAAATCAAAAATAAAAAGCCAGAAATAGAATGGTTAGATAAGTGGGATTTAAGTAAATATAATTCTATCCAACCCTAAAGTAATTATAGAGTAGGTAAAACTTACTCAATCGATATAGTATTGAAAATTTTAAAGAATAATCTGCTAACTAATTAAAAAACAACAAACTATGATAAAACTCGTAAAAGTACCCAAGTACCTATCAAATCTAACTGAACTAAACACTTGATAATATAGAATAAAATTACTTAGACGAAAATTATGATAAATATTATTTATAAAACAAAGCAGCGATTTTGTTGGATACTCCTAGTTTTAGGTGGTTTGTCTTGCGGTAGTCTATATGCTGGGGTTGAAGAGCTTACAGAGCCTCTACAAAACATCGTAACAGGAACTATTTATGATGGTAATGATAAACAACCTCTAATTGGAGTTACCGTCCAAGAAAAAGGAACTAATAATGGTACCGCTACTGACTTTGATGGTAGATATAGCATTCGGGTTGCTAAGGGAGCTACATTAATTTATTCATTTGTAGGTTTTATCACAAAAGAAGTGGTTGTAGGAGAGCAGCAGACTATAGATATGACTCTTAATTTAAGTCAGGAATCGCTTGAAGAAACGGTCGTAATTGCCTTTAGCGGAAAGCAGAAGAAAACAAATGTGGTGACTTCTGTTGTTTCAATTAACCCTGAACAATTAAAAGGTCCTACAAACAACCTCACAAATATGCTTGCTGGGCGGGTTCCAGGGATGATCTCATATCAACGTTCTGGAGAACCTGGTGCAGATAATTCAGATTTCTTTATACGAGGTTTGAGTACGTTTGGATCTGGCAAACGTGATCCTTTAATTTTAATAGATGGTATTGAATCTACTTCTACAGATTTAGCGCGTCTACAACCTGATGATATTGATTCATTCTCAGTCCTAAAAGATGCTGCGGCAGCTTCAGTTTACGGAGCACGTGGAGCAAATGGAGTTGTTTTGATTACTACCAAACGCGGAAAATCTGGAAAAACAAACTTTAGTTTTAGATCTCAGACTCGTTTATCTTCTAACACAAAAAATTTCAACTTCGCAGATAATATCACGTATATGAATATGGCCAATGAAGCTGCTCTTACTAGAGACCGCCAGGCTATATTACCCTATACACAAACAAAAATAGATAGAACTGCCGCGGGAGATAATCCCCTTCTATATCCTAGTAATAACTGGATAGATCAAATGGTTAAAGATTATACGGTAAATGAAAGTGTAAATATTAGTGCAAGTGGTGGTTCAGAAAAAGCACGATATTATGTGGCAGGTACCTATAATATAGATAATGGTATTCTTGATGTAGAACCCATTAACAACTTTAATAGCAACATCAAATTACGTAACTATTCTATAAGAAGTAATCTAGATATTGAGCTTACAGAAACCACAGATTTATCCCTTAATGTTTATGGTCAATTTGATGATTATAATGGTCCTGTAGGTGGCACCGACCGCTATTCTCCTTTTGGTGAAGTTTCTGGAGGTACTTATGTTTTTAATACGGCTGTTTGGTCAAATCCTGTAGCATTTCCTGCTATTTACCCACAAGAATTAAAACCGCTTATAGAACATCCACTATTTGGAGGAGCTCCTTCACAACTAGGTGGAAATACGCTATTATATAATCCGTATGCAGAGATGGTAAAAGGATATCAGACTAGTAAAGCATCTACAATCCAAGCGCAAATACAAATAAAGCAAGACCTTAGTTTTATTACTGAAGGATTAAGCTTTAGATCGATGGGGTATATAAGACGTTATGCCTTCTATCAAATACAAAGACAATACAATCCTTTTTATTATTCATCATCACTTAATCCTATAGATAATTCAATAAGTTTAAGTGTCCTTAACGATGGGAGTGAAGGCTCTATAGGCCTTACGGGTACTGAATTTATAGATGTTATAGGTGGCTCTAATACACAAAGAATTAACTCTAGAATTTATAATGAATCCCAAATAAATTATAACCGTACGTTTGCAGAAAAGCACGCGATTTCTGCTATGTTACTTAATTTAATTTATAGTACAGAAAATGGAGTTGTTGGTGATGATTTGCAAGGTTCTTTACCTTTTCGTAATCACGGTATATCAGGTAGTTTTTCATATTCATTTGATGATAGGTACCTAACATCATTCAGTTTTGGTTATAATGGCTCAGAGCGTTTTGCAAAAGGTCACCGTTATGGCTTTTTTCCATCGGTTGGTTTAGGATGGAGAATTTCTAAAGAGAAATTCTTTGAACCTATAAGCGATGCTGTAACTAATCTAAAGTTACGCCTCACCTATGGTAAAGCAGGTAATGATCAAATTGGAGAAGATAGAGATCGTTTTTTCTATTTATCTAATGTTGACTCAAATAATGGAGGTTTCGGAGCAATTTTTGGGCAAGATTTTAATTATGGGAGACCGGGTGTTTTAGTATCTAGATATCCTAACGAAGAAATAGGTTGGGAAGAGTCTGAACAATACAATTTAGGTATAGACTTAGAGCTTTACAGATCTTTAAATTTAACCTTTGATATCTTCAAGCAGAAACGTAGTAATATTTTACAAACACGTTCTGAGATTGGATCTGTCATAGGATTAACCGCTCAGCCACAAGCAAATTTTGCAGAACTTGAAAGCCACGGTTTTGAGGTGGCTTTAGATTATAATAAACAGTTTAACAATAACTGGTGGACTCAGTTGCGAGCTACAATGACTTATGCAACTAATGAGATTAGCCAATATGATGAGTTAAATTATCCTGATAATTTGAGTTATTTATCTCGTGTAGGTCAGCACTCTGATCAAACTTTTGGATATATAGCAGAACGACTTTTTGTAGATCAAGAAGAAGTTAACAACTCACCTACTCAATTTGGGGATGTAAACGGTGGTGATATCAAGTACCGTGATGTAAATGGTGATGGTCAAATTACACCGCTAGACAGAGTGCCTATAGGTTTACCTACTGTACCAGAATTCATTTATGGATTTGGGGGTAGTGTAGGTTATAAGAATTTTGATTTGAGTATGTTTTTTCAAGGATCTGCCAGGTCCTCATTTTTCATAAGTCCAGAGCGTATAGCACCCTTTGTAGTTGAAGGGCGCTACCAAAACGGATTATTAAATGTAATAGCAGAAGATTATTGGTCTGAGGATAATCGTAACGCCTACGCGTTTTGGCCACGTTTAAGTCAAACTCAAGAGATTAATAATCTTCAAAGATCTACATGGTGGTTACGCAACGGGGATTTTTTAAGATTAAAGAATGTAGAAATAGGATATAAAGCACCAGAAAAAGTGTTGAATGCTTTAAACATAAAATCGATGCGTGTTTATGTGAGTGCTCTAAACCTTGCAGTGTGGAGCAGTTTTGATCTTTGGGATCCAGAAATGGGTGGTAACGGTCTGGGCTACCCTATACAATCTGTTTACAATTTTGGTTTACAATTTGACTTTTAAAAAAAAAATAGTTATGAATATGATATTTAATACTAATAAAAGCAAAAGGCGCTTACATTCACTAGTACTTTCCTTAATAGTTCTTACTGTACTTAGCTCTTGCGAAGAAGAGTTTCTGGATGTTGTACCAGATAATGTGAATACGATAGATAAAGTATTTAATCTGCGTAATGAAGCCGAAAAATATTTGTTTACCTGTTATTCATATATGCCAGAAAATGGAAATTTAGTGTCTAACCCAGCATTTTTAGCTGGAGATGAGCTATGGATACCCGATGAATTTCAAGCAATTACTGCTTTTTCTTTGAATATAGCTTTAGGCTTACAAAGCGCTGCCGATCCTTTTAATAATGCATGGGATGGTAGAATTCAAGCAAAACCCATGTTTCAAGGAATTAGACATTGCAATATTTTTATTGAGAATTTAAACGATCCTTTACAAGTACCAGATATAGATGCAAGTGAACGTGAACGCTGGATAGCCGAGGCAAAATTCTTAAAGGCATATTACCATTTTTATATAATGCGTATGTATGGTGCCTCTCCCATAATTCGTGAAAATGTGAGCATAGATGCAGATGCTTCAGAATTTGATATCCCGCGTTCTCCTTACGATGAAGGAATAGATTATGTTATAGAATTACTTGATGAAGCAGCAGCCATATTGCCTCCTTCTATTGCAGATCAAAACACAGAGTATGGTCGTATAACTTCGGTTATCGCAAAGGGATTAAAAGCTCGAGTATTGCTTACAGCCGCCAGTCCATTGTTTAATGGTAATGAGGATTTAAACGGAGTCGTAAACCCTGATGGTACAGTTTTGTACAATACGTCTTTTGAAATATCTAAATGGCAAGAAGCTTTAGATGCAGCTCAAGATGCTATAGAACTAGCTGAGAATTCTGGACACAGCCTATATGAATTTTCAGGAAACACATTTAATTTATCTGATACAACCTCTATTAAATTAAGCATTCGGAATGCTGTTAGTTTACGTAGAAGTCAAGAAGTATTATGGCCTAATACTCAAAGTGTAGTTTCAGATTTACAGCGTCAATCTATGGCTCCTTTATCTATTGATGATAATCACAGATCTGCAGAAAAAATTATATCTCCTACACTTGAAATGGCAAAACTTTTTTACACAAAAAATGGCGTGCCTATTAATGAGGATAAGAGCCTGAATTTTAACGATATATTAGAAATTAGAGAAGCAAACTCCTCTGAAGGAAATAATATACTTCAAGGCTATAGAACATCTCGTTTAAATTTTGATAGAGAGCATCGCTTTTATGCAGACCTAGGTTTTGACGGTTCTATATGGTATCGTAATGCAGATCAAGATGTTGAAAATGTATCACATATTGAAGGCAAGTATGCAGATTACGCAGGAAGCAATCACGCATTTTTCTTTAATGTAACCGGTTATTACTTGAAAAAACTGGTTAATAATGATCAGAGCTTTGGTGCTAATGGTTCTTCATTTAGATCCTACGCCTGGCCAGAATTGAGACTGGCAGATTTGTATTTAATGTATGCAGAAGCTTTGAATGAAGTAAATGGTCCTAGTAATGAAGTTTTACATTATTTAGATCTTATTAGAGATCGTGCAGGTTTAGCAGGTATTGAAGAATCTTGGACACAATACTCAAATAATCCAGATAAACCAAGCTCACAAAATGGTTTGCGTGAAATTATACATCAAGAACGTTTAATAGAACTTGCATTTGAAGGACAACGCTACTGGGATTTGTTAAGATGGAAAAAAGCAGTGCGTGAGTTTAATCAACCTATACAAGGATGGAATGTATACGGAGAAGATGAGGCTGCATATTACCAAATTAGAACTTTGCACCAGCAGCGTTTTGTAGCTCCTAGAGATTATTTCTGGCCGATTTGGGAATATGCACTTTTACAGAATTCAAATCTGGTACAGAATCCTGGATGGAATTAATAAAAAAGAAAAATTATGAAAACAATATTTTTAAATTATTTAGCAGTTCTGGGATTACTCATTGGAGTGTCATGTTCCGATGAGGATCTGCAAACACCGATAGAAAATAATTCTGAAGCACCTTCACAAGTTACAGATGTTAGTGTAGTAAACTTAAAAGGTAAAGCCAAGGTATCCTATAAATTACCTAAGGACCAAGATTTACTATATGTAAAAGCGAGTTATACACTTGCTAACGGAAGAGAAATGGAAGTGAAATCTTCGTTCTACAATTCTAGTATGTTATTAGAAGGGTTTTCTGGAGCGCAGGCAAACGAAGTCAAAATTACTACCGTAAATCGTAGCGAAATAGAATCAGCACCTGTACTAGTTACTGTAAATCCGTTAAGGGCCCCCATATTTGATGTGTATGAGAGCGTTGAGTCTGGTGCTGCTTTTGGGGGAGTCTATTTAAAAGCAGATAACCCTGATCGAGAAGATGTAGCGCTCCTACTTATGGAAAAAGATGATCTTGGGGATTGGGTGATAAATCCAAATAGTGTTTATACTTCGACTGATGAAATTAGCAGTACAATACGGGGTTTTGATACTCTATCGCAAGAATTTGCTATAACTGTTAGAGATCGCTGGTTAAATTATACAGATACGTTATTTACTACAATTAAGCCTCTGTTTGAAGAAGCTATTCCCAAATCAGGTTATAGAGGATTGGAGTTACCTAATGATGCCCCAAGACATAACTCCACTCCACTTAGTGGATTATGGGATGGTAATTTAATGAACTGGTCTGGAGTATATCTTACGCAAGGTACCTATACAGAGAACTTACACATGTTTACAATTGATATGGGTGTAGAAGCTAAATTAAGTCGAATCGTTATTTGGGATTATCCAGAATATTTTAATGGGCGTACTTACTATTATAAAGGCTGCATGAAACGATTTGAGATTTATGGCAGCGAAGAACTGGATACTTCAGGAGATTTATCAAGCTGGACACTTTTAGGAACCTATGAAGAGATTAAACCTTCTGGTCTTCCTTATGGACAACAAAATAATGAAGATTATGAAACTGCAGTTGCTGGTTTTAGTTGGGAAGTGCCTGCAGATATGCCTAAAATGAGATATCTGCGTATACGTAATCTAGAAAACTGGGAAGGTGGTAAAAGTTTAGCCATTGGTGAAATTCAAGTTTACGGTAACACTAAATTTTAATTTTATAAAGTATTATAATCATGAAAATACATACAATAATAAAAATGCTTCTGCTAATACTGGTAACAGGCCTCTGCTCCTGTGGAGATGTTGCAGAAATGGATGATTTTAAGGATTTTACTTTATCGGGAGAAATTAATTACTCTGAAAAAGTAGATTCATTAAAGATATTTTCCGGAAAAAACCGTGCTAAAATTCAGGGTATTGTAGATGCAGATCCTAAAATCACAGAGTTTAGAGTGTACTGGGAAAGCAAAAAAGATTCCGTTGTAGTACCTATTACCCGTTCCATAGGGGTAGATACGTTAGAAGTAATAATTTCAGACTTACCAGAAAACATTTACAATTTTGAAATACTCACTTTTGACGATCAGGGTAATAGCTCTGTTCCAGTATCTGCAACAGGAGAGGTATATGGAGACCGCTACCAAGCAACATTATTTAATAGACCTGTTATTGCAAATAATTTAATAGAAGACAGTTTGGTAATAAATTATGCTTCGATGGATCTTACTTCTGGTGTTTTAGGTACTCAAGTATCGTACACAAATACTAGTGATGAGATAAAAGAAATTTATGTTCCTATAGATAGTGCAGCGGTTACAATTCTTGATTTTAAATCATCTACAACCTATAAATACCGCACGCTATTTAAACCAGAAAAAACTGCAATTGATACATTTTATACCGCATATAGTAATTTAAAACCTATACCAAAGCCTTTACTTCTAAATGCGAGTTTACCTTTTGCAACAAGTGCGAGATCAGGCAGATGGGGGACTTTGTCAGACTGGATTACAAATGATAATGCTAAAACCCATGGAAATCCTGCTGTTGGAGGTTTTGATAACAATGGAGGTCGTGATGCAATGGGTTTAGAAAGCTGGGGTTCACCATTAATTAGAAATGGTAAAATTTATCAGGTTGTTGAGGTACAACCTGCTACATATACTTTAAACATTGACCTTTCTAATGGAAATAAACTGGCAGAAACAGGTACACGTGTTTACGCTGTGGTATCTAAAGGTGATGGATTGCCAGACATTGATGATATTATTACATCTACAGATGTTCTCGCTTACAAAAGAATATCAGCTACGGGTAATATAATTGTTGATTTTACTTCTGAAGAGAATAAGCCGGTTTCAGTAGGTATAGTTACAGATTTTACAGTAGATCAGAGTTATTGGAAAATTCTAAAACTCGATATTGTGGTTAAGTAAAAGGTCAATTTTTTTTATTAGTTAATGAAGAAATTCATTCCGCATATGTAGAACTATGCGGATGAATTTTTTTCAAGAAATCGCCTTTCACAACTTCTTACATTTAAGAAAACAATCTCTAGTTTTAAGTAGAAAATCCAATAAAAATAAGAGATAAAGATTGCACTACGTGAGTGCTTATTTACAACGAGATTGATTTTTTAGATAAGGGTGAGAATTTTTAGTAGTCTTAAATCAAACCTGTCTAGCTATTCGATAAAAAACATGAAACGAATTCTCAACTATATATTTTTCTTTTTATTTAGTGTTGGCTGCTCTAGCGAAAAAGCTCTAAATGTTAATAACCTTATTAAAGAACCTGCAGATGAAATTGTCTTAGCAACATTTATTACAAAAGAGCCGGAAAATTTAGCGCCATACTCGATAACAACTAATAATGGTATGACATCTATAACAGATCAAGATATTCGTTTTGGTCTTACAGCTAACCCAGATTATGAAGGAGATATAACTAGAGCGGGTATAGTAAAAAGTCCAGGGGAGTTTGAAGTTAATCTTGCTAATCTACTAGAAGGTACTTTGTATTATGCCAGAGCGTATGCTAAAAAAGAAACGCACATTGCTTATGGAAATGAAATAAATTTCACAACAACATTTGCAGAATCTCCTTTAATTAGTATTGGAGAAAAACAGATTTCTGGAGCTCACGATATTTTTATTTCAATTAATTTAGAACAAACCAGAGCTGCAGAATTTGAGGAAGTAGGCTTAGTTTATTCGCTTGATGAAAATCCAAGTCTTAAAGATAAAATTGTAAAAAGAGATGTTATCAACACTTCATTTACAGAGCGTATCTCAGATTTGAAAGAAAATACATCCTATTTTATCAGACCCTTTGCAAGAACTAGCAAACGTATAGTTTATGGAGATGAAGTTGTAGTTAAAACGCTTACTAAAGGAAAATTCACCTATTTTTTTAATGGTTATGATACAGCTAATGAAAATCACATTCGCATTAAAGAAGCATTTGATACAGCTACAGATTACTACAATCGCTTTACCTCAATTGTAAAACACGTTGTGGTTAATTATTCACCCGGAACGCCAACGGCAGATGCAAACTTTGCAGGCACGATTAGAGTAGGTGCTAATGAAAGGTATCAACGTACAGGAACGGCTATGCACGAAATGGCCCATACAGTAGGTGTCGGGCAACACTGGAAATGGAATGACTTGATTGAATCAGGAGTTTATCAGGGTGTAGAAGCTAATGCAATACTACAGATGATGACAAACAATAATACTGCTACAATAAGAGGTGATGAAATACATTTTTGGCCCTATGGTATAAATGGTGCTCATGAGGATAATGGTAAAGATATGACCTACATTATACATGCTCTCCTTATTCAGGGAATGAAAAAAGATGGCTTACCCTCAAATTAATGATATCTAAGACACTAAATCCTGAATTGAATATGTAGAAAACATCAAGTTTTACATATAAAATAAGTATTTTTAAACGTATATTATACACTTAATTACATTTCGATGAAAATGAATTTACTTAAGCTTAATGTTTTCTGTCTTTTAGGGTGCATTTTCATTTCGTGTAGTGTTCAGCAAAAAAATATAAATACTACAAAATCTCTAGTAGGAATGGGATGGTCTTCTAATTCGGTGAATACAGTAATTTTTCGACAGAATGCCGTGACAACACATAATAACACACAGTTTACAGCTTACTATGATGCTGATTCTTATCTCGTTGTAGCAAAGAGAACACTCCCTAATGGTGTCTGGTTGACATCAAAAACACAATATACCGGCAACACAACAGATGCTCATAATGCTATTAGTATAGCTGTTGATGGAGCGGGTTATTTGCATGTAAGTTGGGATCATCATGATAATGAACTACGCTATGCAAAAAGTAAAGTTCCTTTAAGTTTAGAGCTTAGTGACAAAATAAAAATGACTGGTATCAATGAGCAAAAAGTATCATATCCACAGTTTTATAATCTAACTAAAACAGGAGGATTATTGTTTATGTATCGCTCAGGCCAATCGGGTAGAGGTGTTTTAGTTTTAAATAAATACGATATTAAAACAAAGAAGTGGACGCAGCTTTATCAAAATCTTATAGATGGCGAAAATTATAGAAATGCCTATTGGCAAGCGTATGTAGATTTAGATGGGAACATACATCTATCTTGGGTATGGCGTGAGACATATGATGTGGCAACAAATCACGATATAGCATACGCAAAATCGACTGATGATGGTGTTACATGGCAAAAATCAACTGGTGAAAAATACCAGTTACCTATAACGCAATCAAGCGCAGAATATTCTTGGAAAATCCCACAAAATAGTAGTCTCATAAATCAAACAGCAATGACGACAGATAACCAAGGTAACCCTTATATCGCAAGTTACTGGAATGATGGCGGAAAAACACAATATCAAATAGTTTACTCGATTAATCAAACTTGGAAAATAGAGAATACTGCATTTAGATCAACAGGATTTGAATTGGGCGGTGGCGGAACTAAAAAAATTCCGATTTCTAGACCTGAGATTTTTATTTCGAACGAGTCTGGAGAAAAGATTACCTATTTATTATTTAGAGATGCTTCTAGAGGTAACAAAATATCTTTAGCTTATAAAAACTTAGATAAAGAAAGTTCCTGGGAAATACGAGATCTAACCGAAAAAAGTGTGGGAGATTGGGAACCTAATTTTGATAAAGAACTCTTTAAGAAAACGGGAAAGGTGCACATTTTTGAACAAGAAGTTGTGCAGATAGATGGTGAAGGACTTAAAATAAGAAATGCAACACCAGTAGGAATTAATGAACTCAAAAAATTACCTTATAAAAGCCAATTGTAAAATTCCAATTATTTAACTAAATGAGAAATTTTTTTTTAAACCTCTTGAGTATAGTCTGCATTTTTAGTGGACTTGCTCAAAACCAGCATAACGAGTGGGAAGATCCTACAGTTTTAGATAGAAATAAAGAAGAAGGCCGTAGTGCTTTTATTTTGTACGAGAATGTAAAAAATGCTCAAACACATATCCCAGAGAAGTCTTCACTTTATAAAAGTTTAAATGGAACTTGGAAATTTAAACTGGCAAAAAATCCGGAGTCCCTTTCGCAAGACTTCTATAAAAACAATATAGATGATAGTAATTGGGATGCGATTAATGTACCATCTAATTGGGAGACTGAAGGTTTTGATATTCCTATTTACACCAATGTAGCCTACCCATTTCCTAAAAATCCACCATTTATAGATGGGGATTACAATCCTGTAGGAAGTTACCGTACCACATTTTCTTTACCTAAAGAATGGAATGATAAAGAAGTGATTTTAAGCTTTGGTTCAATTTCGGGATATGCGCGCATCTTTGTTAATGGTGCAGAAGTAGGAATGACAAAAGCTTCTAAAACACCTGCAGAGTTTAATATTACCAGTTATTTAGGTGTAGGAGAGAATTTACTAGCCGTACAAGTAACTCGCTGGCATGATGGGAGCTATCTAGAAGATCAGGACTTCTGGAGGTTGAGTGGTATAGAACGTACAGTTTTTCTACAGGCATTGCCAAAAACTACAATTTGGGATTACCGGGTTAACGGAGATCTCGATGAAAGTTATACGAACGGAAAGTTTTCTGCGGAGGTTGACATACGCTCATTCAACAAAAATAAAGTTGGGAATACAAGAGTACAGGTAGCTTTATTTGATGCCAATGGTGATTTAGTTTTAGCAGAGAAAAAGGCTACAGCAGTATCAAATTCAAAATTGTCATTTGCACTTTCAGTTCCTAAGGTAATGAAATGGAGCGCTGAAATACCTACATTATACACGTATTTAATTAGACTGGAAGATGAAAATGGACATACTATTGTAGCAACTTCGGGACGCATTGGTTTTAGAAAGGTAGAACTTAAAAATGCTCAACTTCTAGTTAATGGAAATGCCGTAACGGTACGTGGTGTCAATTTGCACGAGCATCATCCAGATAAAGGTCACGTACCAGATCTGGAGATGACGCGCAAAGATTTTGAATTGATGGCGCGCAACAATATTAATGCTGTGAGAATGAGTCACTATCCACATGGTCAGGAAGTGTATGATTTGGCAGATGAATTTGGATTTTACATAGTTGATGAAGCAAATATTGAAACACATGCGATGGGTGCAGAATGGCAGGGGAGAATAAATAAGTCTAAGCATCCTGCTTATTTAGAAGAATGGGCACCTGCACATTTAGATCGTATAAAGCGTATGTATGAGATGGATAAAAATCATACTTCTATTATTTTATGGTCTATGGGTAATGAATGCGGCAACGGTCCTGTTTTTTATGAAGCCTATGACTGGTTAAAAAAGACAGATACTTCACGTTTAGTAACGTTTGAACAGGCGGGTCAAAATCGCAATACAGATGTAGTTGCACCTATGTATCCAGGACTCAAAAGTATGACAGAATATGCAGAGCGTACAGATGTTACAAGACCTTACATAATGTGTGAGTACTCTCATGCAATGGGGAATAGTAGTGGAAACTTTAGAGAATACTGGGACATTATAGACAGTAGTCCACATATGCAAGGTGGATTTATATGGGATTGGGTAGATCAAGGTCTAAGAGCAAAAACAGACGATGGTCGTGAATTCTGGGCTTATGGTGGTGATCTGGGAGGTAAAGACCTACAGAATGATGAGAATTTTAATGCCAATGGGTTAGTTACTGCAGATCGTGTTGCACATCCTTCTTTAGCTGAGATTAAAAAAGTTTATCAGTCGATAGAATTCTCAATTATAGGGAAAACTCTAAATATTTCTAATGAACATCAATATATCAATCTCGATAAATTCAACTTTAAATGGAATTTATTAAAAGATGGTATTTCTATAGAAACAGGTGACTTTAGTATTTCAGCAGAACCCAATACACAAAATTCTGTAAAACTTGATTTACCGGAAATGGCACAAGGTGAATATTTCTTAGACGTTTACGCGTACACAAAAAATGCTTCAGCTTTAATACCTGCAGGTTATGAAATTGCACGTGAGCAGTTTGATATGAATATCAATAGTTACTTTACTCCTAAGAAAGATAGATCTTCTGAAAGTAAACTTGCATTTAAAACTGCGAATGGTACGCTACAATTCAATACTGAAAATACAACGGGCACTATTAACCTTAAAACGGGACAGATTGAAAAATACCAACTTAAAAATGGTGATGTTGTAGTAAATGAATTTCCGCAGCCATATTTCTGGAGAGCCCCAACGGATAATGATTTTGGTAATGGAATGCCAAAAAAATTACAAGCTTGGAAAACGGCCTCTAAAGATGCAAAATTAGTTAGTGCTCAGGTTGGCAAACTTACTCAGAAGGGTTTACCGGTCTCATTTACATATCAACTTGCAGGGGTTGATGTGCCTTATTTTACTACCTATTTAATAGATAATACTGGGGCGATAACAATTACGGCAAGTATGGATATGGCAGGTAAAAAATTGCCAGAAATGCCACGTTTTGGAATGCGTATGATTGTAAATGGAGATTTTGATAATCTAAAGTATTACGGTAGAGGGCCATGGGAAAATTATTCTGACCGAAAAGAATCGGCATTTTTAGGTACCTATATAGATAAAGTAGAAAACCAATTCACTTGGACGTATATACGCCCGCAAGAATCAGGATATCATACAGACACTCGCTGGTTATCGCTCACTAATAGTTTAGGTAAAGGATTACATATTGAAGCTGCTCAACCTTTAGGTTTTAGTGCGCTTAATATTTCTACAGAAGATCTTGATCCGGGAATGAAGAAAAATCAAAAACACCCTACAGACTTAACGGTAGAAGATAAAGTTTTTCTTCATCTAGATTTAAAACAACGTGGTTTAGGAGGTCTTAACAGTTGGGGACAATACCCACTTGAGAAATATAGATTAGAAGAAGATAAGTATAGCTACAGCTATACGATAAAATTATTATAGCCCTAAAGTGTCACAAAAAATTATTTTCACAACGTTAATTTATCTAATTCTGGCTCCGTTATTATGGAGCCAGATGCCGATTTCAGCATCAAGTCCCGATGGGCAGATACAAGTTTGTATTGAGTTATTTGAAGCAAAACCGGTATACTCAATACAATTGAATGGAAAGCAATTTTTAGAGAGATCACCATTGGGTTTAAAAACTTCAATAGGAGACTTTGCTCAAGATTTAGCCTTTAAGAAATCAATTTCAAACTTCATTTCAGAATCGTATCAGCTTTCAAAATCAAAGGTTAGTCAAGTTGATTATCTGGCTAATGAACGTATTGTAAAATTCACAAATGCTAATGATGATACATTATCTATGATTTTTAGAATAAGTAATAATGACGTTGCTTTTTCATATAAAATCGTTGCTAAAGACCGCAATACAAAGGTTAAAATTTTAGCGGAAGCAACAGGATTTAATTTACCAGATGATGTTACTTCATTTATTACTCCACAGGCATTACCAATGTCTGGTTGGGAGCAAACTAAACCTTCTTATGAAGAAGAATATACATTCAATGAAGCATTAGGAACTCCTTCCCAATATGGTGTAGGATACACATTTCCGGCATTATTTAAAAATGCTGAAAAAGGTTGGATTTTAATATCTGAAACCGGAGTAGACGGGAGTTATCCGGGAGCACGCTTGGGAGAGTCTGATGACGCCGGTCTATTTCCTTTGGTATTTCCGCAAGAAGGCGAAAATAACAGTATTGGTGAAATCTATGCGGCGATGGCCATGCCTGCTCAAACGCCTTGGCGCACAATAACTTTAGGCAGAAGCCTAAAGCCAATTGTTGAATCAACTGTGGTTTTTGACCTTGTAGAACAAAAATATGCTCCTACCCAAGAATATAAAATGGGGAGAGCAACCTGGAGCTGGATTGTTTGGCAGGACAACAGTATTAATTATGAAGATCAGGTAGAGTATATAGATCTGGCAGCATCACTTAATTTTGAGTATGTACTTATTGATAACTGGTGGGATGCAACTATAGGACGTGATAAAATGGAAGATTTGGTTGCTTATGCGCAATCCAAAAATGTAGATGTTTTGTTATGGTACAACTCAAATGGTTTTTGGAATAACGCACCTCAAACACCACAAGACCTTATGAATACGGCCTACAAACGACAACAAGAAATGGCGTGGCTGCAAAAAATAGGAGTAAAAGGATTAAAGATTGATTTCTTTGGAGGCGATAAACAGGTTATGATGCAATTGTATGAAGATATTCTTACTGACGCTAATAATTATGGACTGGCAATAACTTTTCACGGGTGTACCTTACCCCGCGGTTGGGAAAAAATGTATCCCAATTTTGTTACATCAGAAGCGGTACGTGCATCAGAAAATTTAATTTTCACACAAGATGCTTTAGATAAACACGCATATTATAGCACAATTTTGCCATTTACAAGAAATCCTGTAGCTGCAATGGATTTTGCACCTGTATTTCTCAATAAGCGACTTTCTAAAGATCAAAAACAAGGAACGCTACGCAGCACTTCAGAAGCATTTGAGTTAGCTACAGCAGTTCTATATTTTTCTCCCATTCAGCATTTTGGACTCACGCCAAATAACCTAAAAGAGCAACCTGAGTTTGTAATAGATTTCTTAAAAAAAGTGCCTACGGTATGGGATGAGACCATTTATATAGGAGGTGAGCCAGGTGATTACGCAGCCTTAGCAAGACGCAAAGGAGCTGTCTGGTATCTCGCAGTTACTAATGGAGAGAAAAAAGACAAAACCTTAGAGCTCAATTTGCCGATGTTTAAAGGAGCCAAAGCAACTTTAATATATGATACTAAAGACCGTACAGCAGCGACAAAACCGGCTACAATTAATAAAAATGGAACGTTTACTATAAAACTATATGGTGAAGGCGGGGCATTGCTTATTACTAAATAAACCTACTTCATCAAGTTAAGAATGCGATTACAATACATTTATGAATTTTAGAAATACTCAATTATTAGCACTTGCTGTACTACTTTTTACTAGTTGTAAAGAGGAAGTGGCCACACTTTTTACAGAAATGAGTGCAGAAGATACAGGTCTTGTTTTTGAAAATACTTTGGTAGAAACCGAAGATTATAATGTAATGACTTATGAGTATATCTACAATGGTGGTGGTGTAGCTGTAGGTGATTTAAATAATGACGGCCTTGCAGATGTGTATCTTTCGGGCAACCAGGTAAACAATAAACTGTTCTTAAATAAAGGAGATTTTAAATTTGAAGACATTACTGCAAAAGCAAAAATTGAAGAAAAAGAAGGTTGGAAAACCGGAGTTTCGATGGCAGATGTCAACGGTGATGGATTGCTGGATATTTATTTATGTTACTCGGGCAATGCTACTTCAGAAGGGTTTACACAACCCGTGGTTAAAGAATATGTGGGTAGAGCAAATCAGCTATTTATCAATCAGGGTAATGATACTAACGGCATACCCGTATTCTTAGAACAAGCAAAAGAATATGGTGTTGATGCGTTAGGAACATTTACAACCCAAGCCTATTTTTTAGATTACGATCTTGATGGTGATCTTGATTTATTTCTACTCAATCACGCCAATAAATTTTATAATACACTTTTTAATGTTAAGCATCTTAGAAATTTGCGTCACCCGTATTACGGCAATAAATTGTATCAAAATAAAGACGGAAAATTTGTAGAAGTTTCTGAAGAGGCAGGTATTTATGGTACAGGAATCAACTTTGGATTAAGCGCAGCAATAAGCGATTTAAATAAAGATGGCTTGCCAGATATTTTTGTGACCAACGACTACTCTGAACAAGATTTTTGTTATATAAATAAAGGAGACGGGACATTTAAGGAAATATCAAAATCTTCTTTTGGACACTTTTCAAAATACGCAATGGGGTCTGACATTGCTGATGTTAATAATGATTTAGAACCCGATCTTTTTGTAGTAGATATGCTGCCAGAGGATAATTATAGACAGAAAGCACTCAAGGGTGCAGATAATTATAACCGTGCACAAACCCTTAAAGATAGCGGTTATCACCATCAATATATGCGTAATAATCTTCAGATAAACCGTGGGCACGACCCGGCAGGAAATCTGCAATTTTCAGAAATTGCGCAGTTGTCTGGTATTTCAAATACAGATTGGAGTTGGGCACCTTTAATTGCAGACTATGACAACGACGGGTTAAAAGACATATTTGTAACAAATGGTTATCTAAGAGACTATAGCAATCTGGATTTTAATAATTATACTGTAAATGAGGCGGTGCAAAGTGCACAAGAAAAAGGAGTTCCGCTTGATGTAGGATTACTGATAAGTAAAATTCCGGCAACTAAAATTTCCAATTACGCATTTAAGAATAAAGACGGATTAGCGTTTGAAAATACTACTCAGGATTGGGGTCTAACTATTAAAACTGTTTCTAACGCTGCTGCATACGCAGATTTTGATAATGATGGAGACCTTGATTTAATAGTTAATAATCTCAACCAGCCGATACTCATTTATAAAAATAACGAGGAAAAACGAGAGAAAAATAATTACATCACGCTACAACTACATGGTGCAGACAAAAATACAAATGCGCTTGGAGCAAAAGTGATTTTGACGCTAGAGAGCGGAAAAACTATTTATCAGGAAGCGTATTACGTAAGGGGATATCAATCTTCGGTACAACCCCTAATGACCATTGGATTAGGTAAGGAAGATAAAGTAAGCACATTGCAAGTTATTTGGCCTTCAAAAAAGCAAACAACTCTTAACGAAGTTACACACAATCAAAAACTGCTTTTAAATGAGACCGATGCAACTGCAAACTATACCTATAAAGTAGAGACCGGTAAAAATTTCCTTGTAGATATTACAGAACAGGCACAGCTAGATTTTACACATATTGAAAATGATTATATAGATTTTAATTACGAGAGTTTAATACCCTATCAATTATCAAGATTAGGTGGTAAAGCTGCGGTAGGTGATGTAAATCAGGATGGTAATGATGATGTATATATAGCAGGAGCTAAAGGGCAAGCATCGCAACTGTATCTAGGTAATGATGATGGCACATTAAAAAAATATAATGAGAAACAAGGCTGGACCTTACCAGAAGAAAAATATTATGAAGATAGTGATGCATTGTTTTTTGATGCAGATGCAGATGGCGACATGGATTTATATGTAGTAAGTGGAGGAAACGAAGAGTTCAATGGTGATGTTTATTATCAGGATCGTCTGTACTTAAATGATGGTTCTGGGATGTTCACAAAAGCAGTAGATGCATTGCCCGATATGAAGTTTAGTGGTGGAGTGGTTAAAGCCAGTGATTTTGATAAAGATGGAGATCTAGACCTCTTTGTAGGAGGAAGACTCTCTGCTGGTAATTATCCGATGATTCCGCGTAGTGCTTTATTGCGTAACGATAGCAGTAACGGAAAAGTGATCTTTTCATCTGTACGTAATTATGATATAGAGCAAGTGGGTATGGTAACAGATGCGGTATGGGAAGATATAGATAATGATAGCTGGCCAGACTTGATACTTTCTGGAGAATGGATGCCTATTACTATTTTAAAAAATGCAGAAGGACAGCTTAAAAATGAGACCGAACTCTTTGGTCTAAATAATACAAATGGATGGTGGTTTAGTCTTACCGCAGGAGATTTTGACGGAGATGGTGATATTGATTTTCTTGCAGGAAACCTAGGTGACAATATGCAATTCTCAGCAAGTGAAACAGAGCCTATGCGTTATTACATACAAGATATAGATAATAATGGCCGTATAGATCCTATTTTAACGTATTACATCAATGGGGTAAGTTATCCATTTCCTACCCGTGATGAACTGCTGGGACAGGTGCCAACGCTCAAAAAGAAGTACGGTTCTTATGAAGCTTATGCTCAGGTAAATACTGAAAGTTTCTTAACTGAAAATGCTATAAAACCCCGTTTTACTTTCTTCATTTATAGAAAATTTGGGCAATGGTAAATTTGAACTTAAAGCCTTGCCATTTCTTGCGCAAAACTCAGCAATACAAGATTTTGTATTTGAAGATTTTGATGGCGATGGAAAAAAAGAAATTTTAGCGGCAGGTAATTTATTTCCGTTGCGTGTGGGAATAGGGCGTATGGATGCTTCTTTTGGAACGCTTTTAAAATTTGAAAATAATGCGTTTAAGATTTCAGAAAAACAAAATCAATTGTGGCTATCGGGAGATATTAAATGTTTAAATATAATGAAGTTTAATTCGGGTAAAAAAGAGCTTTTGGTAACTCGCAACGATGATAAAGCCCAGTTATACGCAATTCAATAAACGATGAATACAATCAAACACCTTTTCATTTTACTCTTTTTAATACAGGTTTCTTGTAAGTCTACAGACGCACTTACTAATACTAAAAAGCTTGTTGTTCCTAAAGGATATGCGCTTGTTTGGAATGACGAATTTAATAAAGGATCAAAACCTAATCCTGAGTTTTGGTCGTATGAACATGGCTTTGTACGTAATAATGAGATGCAATGGTATCAGGAAGAAAATGCCACTATCGAACGTGGTAATCTCATAATTACCGGAAAGCGAGAGATACTGAACAATCCTAATTATGAAGCGCAAAGTAACAACTGGAAAAAGAATAGAAAAGTAGCAAACTATACATCTTCCAGTATCAATACGCGTGGTAAGTATGAGTTTAAATACGGTATTTTAGAAGTGCGCGCAAAAATTGATACTGCAAGCGGAATGTGGCCTGCAATCTGGACATTGGGAATCGAAAAAGGATGGCCTTCAAATGGCGAGATAGACATTATGGAATATTACCAAATTGATGGTGTTCCTCACATTTTGGCGAATGCCGCATGGAAAGGAAAAGAACGAGGCGTTTCCTGGGATAGTGAGGCAATTCCTTTTACAGCGTTTTTAGAAAAAGATTCAGACTGGCCCAATAAATTTCATATCTGGAAAATGGACTGGACCGAAGAGTATATAAAACTCTACCTAGATGATGAGTTATTAAATACCATAGATTTAAGTAAAACTAAAAATGTAGACGGATTTAATGGGTTTCAACAGCCGCATTATCTATTGCTTAATCTGGCATTAGGTTCTAATGGAGGTGAACTAAAAGACACAAGCTTCCCAAGATCCTATGAGGTTGATTACGTGCGAATATTTCAAAAATTATAAGATAATTAGACGATGAATAAACAACAGTTAACTTTTGTTTTAGCGCTATGTATTGGTGTAATCACGGGTATACAAGACTTACAAGCACAAGAAAAGCGGGAGTATATGGTAAATACCATGATAAAAATTGCCGATCCGCTTTTAGAGGCATTAAGTAAAGACCAGTTAAAAGAAAAAATGCCGGTAGAGCGTTCGCCTGGAGCGTGGGATGATCGTAAACACGTAACCTATTTAGAAGGTTTTGGGCGTTTATTTTCTGGAATGGCACCGTGGTTGGAGTTAGGCCCTGATGATACTAAAGAAGGTAAACTGCGGGAGAAGTACATCAAACTTGTATTAAAAGGTTTAGAAAATGGGACCAATCCCGAGGCAGATGATTTTATGAATTTTAGTATAGACCGTCAGCCACTGGTTGATGCTGCTTTTTTAGCACAAGGTTTATTAAGAGCGCCTACACAAACCTGGGATCGTTTAGATAAGAAAACCCAAGAAAACGTAATTAATGCTTTAAAATCATCACGTAAAATAGAACCTTACTATAGTAATTGGTTACTCTTTACAGCTATGGTAGAAGCCGCTTTGCTCAAGTTTGATACTAGTGGGGATTTAATTCGTATAAACTACGCGTTGAATAAGCATAAAGAGTGGTATCTGGGAGATGGGATATATGGCGATGGACCCGATTTTCACTGGGATTACTACAACAGTTTTGTAATTCAGCCTATGCTGCTTGATATTTATAAGACACTAGAAGAAACCGGTCACACAAAAGATAGAGATTATAAGAGAGCAAAAGAACGTGCAACCCGTTATGCAGCAATTCAAGAGCGTTTAATTGGTCCGCAAGGTACATATCCTCCTATCGGAAGATCTTTAGCTTATCGTTTTGGAGCATTCCAATTGCTGTCGCAAGTTGCACTAAGAGGTGAGTTGCCTAAAGATGTAGCACCCGCTCAAGTACGAGATGCGCTGTATACCATGGTTAAAAATCAAATTGAGGCTCCGGGTACTTTTGATGACAAAGGCTGGCTCAGGGTTGGACTTTATGGACATCAAAACAATATAGGTGAAGGCTACATCTCAACAGGAAGTTTATACCTCTGTTCTGAAGTTTTTCTAATACTCGGGCTGCCTGCAGACGCTCCGTTATGGAGTAATCCCGAGACAGGCTGGACTCAAAAGAAAATATGGAGTGGTCAGAATATTAATATTGACCACCATTACTAACTAATAAATTAAATTTTACAACCTAATCATAATGAATTTAAAGAAGTATACAAGCCAGATGGCATTGGGAATAACCTTGAGCCTATTTGTAGTAAGCTGCAAGAGTACTACAGATAAAAGTACAGATGCAGTAGTAGAAAGCGCTGAAATTTCGGCTTTGCCACAAGATAAAAATGAAGTCGTTGCGATTATAAATAAGGTAAATACGCACTGGCAGGAGACTCATCCAGTACACGCGCGAGCTTTTTGGCATCCTGCTGCATATCACACAGGAAATATTGAAGCGTATAAGATTACTAAGAATCAGGATTTTTTAGATTATTCTACTGCTTGGGCTGAACAGAATGAGTGGAAAGGCGCAAAATCTGATGATAAATCAAACTGGAAGTATTCTTATGGCGAAAGCGATGATTATGTATTATTTGGAGACTGGCAAATTGCGTTTCAAACCTATATAGATTTATATACGATTGAAGGTTCTACAGATGCTTCAAAAATTGCACGCGCCCGTGAGGTGATGGAATACCAGATGTCTACCGAAGCTAATGACTACTGGTGGTGGGCAGATGGTTTGTATATGGTTATGCCAGTTATGACCAAGTTGTATAAGGTGACAGGCAATGAGCTATACTTAGAAAAACTTCATGAATATCTGGCATATGCTAATAATATTATGTTTGATGAAGAAGCAGGTTTGTATTACCGTGATGCTAAATATGTATATCCAAAACACAAGAGTGCTAACGGAAAGAAAGATTTCTGGGCACGTGGCGACGGTTGGGTATTTGCAGGCTTAGCAAAAGTTATTCAGGACTTACCGGAAGATGCAAAATATCGTGATGAGTATATAGCCCGTTTTAAAACGATGGCAGCTGCTTTAAAAAGTGCACAGCAACCCGAAGGTTATTGGACACGTAGTATTCTTGACCCTGCACACGCCCCGGGACCAGAGACCAGTGGTACAGCATTTTTTACTTACGGATATTTATGGGGAATTAATAATGGTATTCTAGATACAGACACGTATGTGCCGGTTGTTGAAAAGAGCTGGGCGTACTTAAGTGAAGTAGCATTACAGGAAGATGGTAGTGTAGGCTATGTACAGCCTATCGGCGAAAAAGCTATTCCCGGACAAGTAGTTGACGTAAAATCTACAGCAGATTTTGGAGTAGGAGCTTATTTGCTCGCAGCTTCAGAAATGTACCGTTTTGTAGAAAATCAGTAGGTTATAAATGGTATAGTTTCTCCAAATAAAGGGAGAACTATGCGAAATTTTGCAAATGTGTTTGTTACATTTATATAAAAAAGTTATGAGAATAATAAAAGTACTTTGTCTGTTGTTGCTTACTAGTACGACATTCGCTCAGGAAATAAAACCGGCAAAACAAGTAGATGGCGAAATGCCACTTTTTAAGGTTGAAAATCCAGATTTTACGACGAGTCCGTTAACGGGAATGACTAGAAAACACTGGGAAGATGCAGCACGTTATATTCTTGATGGAGCATTTAGCTATATAGATAATCTAGACGATCCTATGAAGTTTCCTAAACTTCCGGGTAAGAGTTATCCACATGACATCCGTCGTGTTCCTACCGAAAAATTAGAAGGTCTGGTACGTACACTTTTTGTAGCTGCACCACTGCTAAAAAAAGAACCCAATCTTACTTTAAACGGGATTAAAGTAGCGGACTATTATCAGCATCAAATTCCTAAGTTAATAGATCCTAATGATCCTGCTTATATTAAGCCAAGAGGAAATGGCGGTCCCAGTCAGAACTTAGTCGAATATGGAGCGCTGGCGATTTCATTATTTATATCACCCGAGACCTTATGGGAGCCATTAAGTCAAGAGGTAAAAGATGGTCTTGCAGCTTCTATGTTGAGCTATGGGGATGGTCCTACAGTAGATTCTAACTGGAAATTCTTCAACATTTTTGTTTTAAGCTTTTTTGATTCGCAAGGTTACAAAGTCAATAAATCGCTACTTGAAGAATATTTACAAAAATCCTTAGACGACTACCGGGGTCAGGGTTGGTATAATGACAATCCTGCTTATGATTATTACAGTATGTGGGCATTTCAGGTATACGGTCCTATGTGGGCAACGGTATATGGCGATACGCATTACCCGGAATTTGCAAAAGGTTTTAAAACTAATTTTCAGGATTTAGTGTATCACTATCCCTATATGTTTGCAGAAGATGGTAAGATGATTATGTGGGGAAGAAGCATCAGTTACCGTATTGCTTCAATTAGTCCGTTTCCGTTTTCGGGAACATTAAATGACGATACGATTAATTTTGGCTGGTTGCGTCGTATCTCGTCCAGCACATTACTTCAGTTTTTAGAAAATCCCGAATTTTTAAAAGATAGAATCCCTACGTTGGGGTTTTATGACCATTTTGAACCTGCAGTGCAAAACTACAGTACACGCGGAAGTGTGTTTTGGATGGGGAAAGCCTTTTTAGGTTTGTTGTTGCCAGAGGATAATCCGTTTTGGACAGCTACCGAAAATGAAGGTCCGTGGGAATCAACCTTTAAAAAAGATAAGGTTTATAATAAATTTCAGGCTGCATCAAATATCTTAATTACAGATTATGCAAATATTGGTGCTGCTGAGGTTAGAGCCTGGTGTCACGAGAAAAAAGCAGACGATTGGCAAGGATTTCGCTCTAGCGAAAATTACAATAAGCTATCTTATAACTCGGCGTTTCCGTGGCAGGCAGATGGTGAAGATGGTACCATCTCTATGAACTATGTGTTTTTAAATGCCAAAAAAGAATGGGAGCCGTGGAGGTTATTTACGTTTAAAGATTATGAAAATGGCGTTTATTACAGAGATGCAGTTTTAGAAACAAACGATCAGGTAAAAATGCAACTCGCAGAAATGCCACTACCTAACGGAATTCTACGCGTAGATAAGCAGTTGAGTACGGTGCCTGTAAAAATGCGTTTAGGACATTACGCATTACCTAAACTAGAAGGTAAAGCAATTACAGAATCTAAAATTAAAGTAGGTGACACCGAAGCGACACTCATTGATAATGGCGAGTATGTATTGGCACTTGTACCCTTAAGCGGTTGGAGTAAAACCGAAATAAAAGAATCTGAAGGTTTACATCCTGTAGCAGATATTAGCAAAGTTATCAATGTGACTGCCGACTTTTCGCCAAAGGCTAAAAATACAGTGTTTGCTACATTAATGCTTTGGAAAAAATCTGGAGAATCGTTTAGTAAAGAGGAATTGATGCCGCTTACTTTAGAGGTTACAGACAATAAAGCAGAAGTAACATTTACTACTGGAAAAAAGCAAATCATAAAACTCTAAATATAGCTTAAGCATTAAAGCAAATTAATACTGAAATTATGAATCCTAAAAACAACTTAAGGATCTAATCTAAGATGCTGTTTTTAGTTTGTTTTATTATAGCCCCTACAGAATAATTATACAAATTATAAAATCTGTAATCCTATTATTATGAATTTAAATCAAGCGATCTATGCCAAATCAGTATTAAGATTGACGCTATGTGCCTTTCTATTCTTTACAACTTTTAGTCGTGCGCAAGAACAAATCGCACAGGAAGCATTTGCAGAAAAGGTGTATTTGCAACTCGATAAAAGCGTGTATCAAAAAGGAGAAACCCTATGGTTTAAGGCGATTGTAACTCAGGCAAAAGATCATCAGCCATCCCCATTAAGTAAGACGTTGCACGTAGAACTCATAGATGCCAATGATAAAATAATAGATAGTAAGCAGATTCCATTAGAGCAGGGAGTGGGTTCAAATTCTTTTGAATTGCCATATTACTATTTAGCAGGTGCGTATCAACTAAGAGGGTATACAGAATGGAATCGTAATTTTGGAGATGCATTTACATTTAAAACTCATATTCAAGTTTTAGAAGATAAAGCCTCACAAACTACAGAGGTTTTTAAGATTCTAAAAACAAGTACAGCTGTTGCCGGAAATCAGCTTGAAGTTTTAATAAAACCTGAGTTTATAGATTCTACGGCAGAAACTACTATTAACGTACATTTTGAGGTAGCCGAAAATACTAAAACATACGCTGTAGCAAAAAATGAAGCTGGAGATTTTATATTTAAAAAGGATATTTCTAGTGATGCACAATGGAGTACCCTGACTGTAGAAACACCGAGTGGTGCGCGGCACACTGAGTTTTATAATTTAGCAAAACCAGATATTGATTTACAATTTTTCCCCGAAAGTGGAAATTTTGTTGCAGGTATTACCAATTTGGTTGGTTTTAAAGCATTAGATCATACCGGTAAAGGCGTTCTGGTTGAAGGTGAAGTTGTTGATGGGAGTGGAGTTGTTGTGGGTAAATTTAGAAGCAATACGCTGGGAATGGGGCAACTTTTTTTGGTTCCGAAGAAAGCTACAAAATACCGTACAAGACTTACAAAGACTGATGCTTTATATGAAATTAAAGCGACATATTTTGATTTACCCGAAGTATCTGACCAGGGAACTTTATTAAATGTAAAGCTCCTTCGCGATAAATTACTGCTCTCAATTACTTCCACAGAATTTTTAAATGATTCTATTGCAATACAGGTTGCAAGTCGCGGGATTTCTCAAGGTAATATTTATCAAAAACTGAATGAGGGAAAACTTACCCTACCTGTAGAAAAAGGTAGTTTGCCCGCCGGTATTATTGTATTTACATTATTTGATGTTAATAAAAAACCACTTGCAGAACGTCTTTATTACAATGATTTAGAAACTCAATTTTTAGATCTTAACATCAGTACAGATAAATTGAGTTATCGCTCAGGAGAAGAAGTAACCGCCCAATTGAATATTGCTAATCTTCCTACAGAAACGGTGCTTCCTACGGTTTCCGCAGTTGTCGTAGACTCCGTATTTTCGGCAGCACAAGCGGGTAAATCCATTCAAACGTATATGCTGCTGAGTTCTGAGTTGAAAGGAACTATCGAGAATGCGACGTCTTATTTTGACAAAAATAATTCACACAGACAACTAGATTTGGATGCGCTTATGCTAACGCAAGGCTACCGAAACTATACATTTATTTCAGACCTAAAAACTGATTTTGATTTTGAACCGGAACTGGGTTTGTATGTAAAAGGGGATGTTGCCGCATTGCTTGCTGAAAATAAAAAGAAAGAAAATGTAGAGGTAAGCCTTATGATTTTTGGGGAGCAGCAAAGTTTCTATGAACAGCAAACAGACAGTTTAGGAAGGTTTTATTTTCCGCTACCTCAAATTAAAGGAAATCGATTACGAGCGGTGCTACAGACTAAAAATGATGCGGGTAGGCAACGTGATTATACACTTAATTTAAATAAGCTTGAAAGACCTGAAGTTGATTTTAAAACAATAGATAAGGTGAACAATATTGTGGTAATGGATTCAGAATTTTCAGAAAAAATACGTGAAAATTCTGAAGATTTATTTTTTGACTATGATCCGACTATAAATCAGTTAGATGAAGTTATTTTAGACAGCTATGAAATAACACCACAACGAAAGAAAGTACAAGATTTATATGGAAAGCCCGATGTTATTTTCGATGGAGATAAAATAAGAGATAGTCAGCAAAACTGGTCATTTGGATTGTTTAGCGTATTGCGTGCTGCATTTGGTAACGAGATTACATTTTTACCAGTTACAGACAGTACGGGAACTTATTTGAAGCCACGTATACAAGCAGGAGATGAAACCTTAATTTTAGTAGATGGTATAACGGTGCGTAATTATGAATATCAATTGTTACAAAACCTTTCTACTGCAGATATTAAGAGTGTTGAAATTATAAAAGAAACTTCATCTAATTATCAGCAACTGTATAGAGAAGCAAATCCGTTTTCAGATTATAGTGCTGTCCCTTCCTGGGGAAGTATTCTAGCTATTTATACCTATAGTGGTAATGGAATTTTCACCGCCTATAAATCTAAAGGAATATTAAAAACCACCATACCGGTGTATGCCACTTCAAAAAAGTTTTATGTTCCTAAATATGAAAATATAGAAAACCAGACAGCAAAAAATCATTTAGAAACTACACTTTACTGGGATCCCAATATCCTGACTGATAAAGCAGGTACAGCAAAATTTTCTTTCTATAATAGCGATCTTCCAGGAACAAAAACAATACTAATAGAAGTGTTGTCACCTTCGGGTCAAATAGGATATTCCCATTATGAATATACCGTTTTAGAAAAGTAGTTTTTTATTTAAAATCGGTTGTTATGTAATCTATATAACAACCGATTTTTAAAATTTCTAAGGCAATTCGTCTCCTTTTGAGGCAATGTAAATTTTGTACCATTGTTCAAGGCTCATTTCAACCTCAAGCGCATCAACCGCACTCTTTATTCGGTTTATGTGTTGAGAACCTACAATAGGCATTATACCAGCAGGATGTTTTAATAGCCAAGCATACATCACTTGGTCAATTGACTCCACATTTAAAGCTGCTGCGATTTCCTTTAATATAGAATGCAAGCGATGTTCTTTATCAGATTGAGGTTTAAATAGACCGCCACCTGCAAGGGGAGACCATGCCATTGGCTTAATTTTATGTTTCTGAAGAAACTCCATATTTTCATTTTTGAAATGCTCTAAACAAGAAACTGAAATCTCAACTTGATTTGTGGCAAGAGGCATATCTAGATGTGATTGCAAGCTGTCAAATTGCATCGGTGTGAAATTTGAGACTCCAAAATTTAGCACTTTACCACTCTGTTTTAGTTTATCAAATGCTTTTGCAACCTCTTCCGGATTAAAAAATGGAGCAGGTCTATGTAATAGTAAAAGATCAAGACGATCTGTACCCAAATGCTTAAGTGATGCTTCAGCCTGTTGTATTATATAATTAAAACTATAATCATAAATTTTCACATCAAGTTCTGGGTTCGCATCTGTATTTAATCGAATGCCACATTTGCTTATTAATTCCATTTGATCGCGAAAAGATGGCTTTAACGCAAGTGCACGGCCAAAATAGGCTTCACACGTATAGTTTCCATAGATATCGGCGTGATCAAAGGAGGTTATTCCCAATTCCAAAACTTGTTCAATAAGTTTTAAAAGTTCTTGGTCACTAAGATTCCAGTCTCTTAAACGCCAGTAACCGTGTATAATTCTTGATAAGCTTAGATTATCATTGAGTGCTAGTTTGTTTTCCATATTGTTTGTGTTTCCGCTATAGCGAAAATTAGTTGTTTTTAAACTTAAGTAATTTGATTCTATAAGCTACTATTCCTGCTCAGTAAATTAAAGCTGAACTTGTTTCTAAATGCAAATATAGTATGGTTAAGACAGCCTGAGATTAACATATGTTAGACTCACTTTCTATATACATAGAAGGAACTATTCTACAAGCATTATAGTACCAAAAAGACCAGAATCATATTCAATGTGATTCTTATAATCTTCTGGAATCTCGACAGAGCCTAAAATGGTTTTTGAATTTGTAGAAGCGTCAGTAGAACTGTAAGCAATTGCAAAACCCATTTTCTTGTTTTTAATTAGCTTCACCGCTTCATTCGGGAGGTTATCACAATAACTTTCATCAAATACGGTTAGCTTGATTTCCCAATAAAGGTTAGAATCAGATTGTTTGATTTCACTATCTATATGGTTATTGTAAACAGTAGGTTGTCCTAATGCATTATAGTCAAGAATAAATCCGTCAACAAGTATATGATAAGAAAAAGCGCTATGGTCATTGGCATAATTACCTCCGCTATTATTTTCATCAATATATAGTATTAGTCTGCTTTGGTTTTCAAATGTACTGAGAGGATTATTTAATGAGCGTTCTAATTTTAGATTTTCAATAACCACCAAAATGTATAGAGCGTCAGGTGTCCAGGTAAGTTTATACCGAACAGAATTTTCATTTTTTCCTTCCCAATCATTATCTAAAGGAATCCAAGTTTTATTTTTCCAGGCAATATCATTGGGAGATCCATCTATATTTGGTGTAATTAAAGAGCGCTTTACCGGTTGAAAATCACTGTTAGATTTTTTAAATAAATCAGGCTTTGAAGTTTTTTGAGTACAAGCTGATAAGCCAAGAAAAATTAGTAGGTATAAAAAACGCATAGTTGAATTTAGAAAATCTTGAATTGTATTCTAGCAGCTATTTTTTCTGAAAGATTAAATTAATAACACCGATAATTGGACCTAACGCTAAAATAAGAAACAAATAAGGGGCATAATTTTCTGCAAAATAACCAACAAATTGAATACTCACGATAGTTATGACAAATCCTATGCAATTTACTATCGTCAATGCCGTACCACGGTATTCGGCGATTGCGTTATTAGCTATTAAGGTAGAGAATTGCGGACTGTCTGCAACCACAACAGCTCCCCAAAATAAAAGAAATACTATAAAAACCCATAGAGGTGCCATCAATAAAAAAGGTGAAACTAGACAGCAGATCCCCGATGCACT